>JAABUL010000461.1_pt1 | contig 87092 bp, 159 predicted proteins | sample 5559151 | NCBI WGS metagenome assembly JAABUL01 (sample SAMN10711876, study PRJNA513368) | rock metagenome | isolation source: Antarctica rocks | place: Antarctica: Victoria Land, Pudding Butte sud
CCCCCCCCCCTTCAGGGCATGTGTTGCATTCTCTGACATCTTTGCAGCTCGAGGACCTGCTGCAGCAGGCCGATGTACATGCCTCGGGTGGGTTTCTGCGTGACTCTGGAGGACGCTCGAAACACATGTGATCTGCCTCACCAGCATTGCGAGCATCACCGCATGTCGAGGACGAGCTCGCGCGCGCCCGGGCTAGCTGCATCGGTGCCGAGGCCGCCCTGGCGAGCGGCCCGGCGGTTTCCCTGAATACTCTTTTGTTCACGGCATCTGTGCAGGCGCCGGCGGCGCCGCGGCACACCTCGAGGACGAGCTCGCGCGTGCGCAAGCGGGCCGAATTGGCGCGGAAGCCGCCCTGGCGAGCGGGCTGGCAGCGGCCGAGGAGGAGGCGCAGGGTTTGAGAGGCCAGCTGCTGGGGGCGCTGCAAAAGGCGCGGGACGCGGAGAAGCGGGCGATTGCGCTGGAGGCGCAGCGCGACGCCTCAGCGGCGGAGCGGCAGGTGGGAAGAACATTCCTTATGTATTATCTTTCGTATTCGAAGCAATGTTAGAGATCCAGAGTTGAGGATTCTCCTCGGCACCAGCTGCTGGGGGCACTGCAAAAAGCGCGGGACGCAGAGAAGCGGGCGATCGCGCTGGATGAAGCATTTTGCTACCAGCGGAGAACCAGGAGTGAGATCTCCCTGGTTGAAATCCCGTTGGCGGCATGCACAGCCCAGCACGCCGCCACAGTCGATCGACAGCAGGAGGTGGAGGCGCAGCTGATGAGCAAGCTGCGGAGTACTTCGGTGGGAAAACATGCGCCGAGCAAACCCTGGGGGAATACTACAGTTTAGAATCATGCATCCGCAGGCAGCCGAGGCGCGCCTCGTTGATGGGCTGTGGAGGGCGAAGCGCGGGCCGAAGCACGAGCGCCGCTCGCAACAAAACCCTGCAGAGCTATCGCTGCCGTTCATCTGTTTTTCCTCATGTCTTCAAACAGGAGGCGGAGGCGCGCCTTGTCGACAGCTTGCGGGAGGAGGTTGCCGCCGCCGAAGCGCGGCTTGAAGATGAGCGCCGCTCGCACGCCGCGGCGCGCGCGTCCGCTGCGGGCCGTGAGGCGGAGCTGCAGGCGGGGCTGTCGGAAGCGGGCGCATCTGTCGGCGGCCTGCAGCGCGGCCTCGAGGTGAGGGTTCCATCAAGCAAGGAAATTGAATGAGGGTTCGATGGGTGGATTTGCATCGAAAAAAGCCGATTCGGGCCGCGTGGCGGAGCTGCACGGGGCTCTGTCGGAAGCGGGCGCCTATGTGTCCGGCCTGCAGCGCGGACTTGAGCTGGGCCATCGAAAGGTTGGGGGACATGTCTCACGAGAGACTGTAGACAGGGGACTCGTGAAGCAAGGCTCACCGCCTCAGCGCACAAGCCTGGGCTTCAGGCGGCTGCGTCCATCGGCGGACTGCAGCGGGCTGGATCCTGGCGGGCCACTTTTCATCGTCACGGACAAGGCGAAGCCACGTCCTGCTTCAGTTTGTAGTTTCAGAATTGCAGCGGCTCTCGACCTCGTAGGTTTGCTGACGAGAATGAGTGAATAGACACATGCCTACCAGATTACGCAACACCCCTCAACCCTGCAGGAGCGGGGGCAGCGGCTGGCGGCGGCGGAGGAACGCGCCGCCGCAGCCGAGGCGGAGAACGACGTCCTGGGACGGGACCTGGCCGCCGCGCGCGAGCGTCTGCGCAGGTGCAGAGACTGTCGGTCGATAAGACTGCCGTGTCGTGTGTCAAAGCACCGTCTCCTGGAGCCGCAGGACTGCTCCCCTGCGGTGCTGCGGTGATGCGTCTGGTGCCCGTCAGGGCAGCCTCGCACGCGGGTCAGCGCGGGTTAGGGTGGGTTAGGGTGGGTACCCTAAACCCATGCGGCCGCCCTCTGGAGGCACCCTGGAGATGCCACTGACAATGTCGCAGTTCATTCATCTCCTGCGAATTCAGTGGGTACCATCGGTTTCCTGGCGTCGCAGACAGGAGGAGCGCGCCAGCGCGGGAGGCGTGGACGCGGCGGTGGCGCAAGCGGAGGCCTGGAAGCAGGAGTCGGGCCGCGCCAAGCAGGCGGCCGCAGAGGCGCAGGTGTGCTCACGAAACTTCTGTTCTTGCTGCTCAATCCTTCGAAATGATCAAGGTGGGGTTGAAACTGCCCATCATGGCGATGGGCAAACACGAGACGTCCACATGTCAGTTCTGGCAGCCACAGCTTTGGCAGACTGTGACCGAGAAGCCCTGTCCAAGCGAGACGGACGTCATCGACACGCAGGCGCGGGCGGCGGAGGCGGAGGCGGCCGTGGAGCGAATGCGGGCGGAATCGGACTCACTGCGCATCGCCGCGGCGGCCGGCGGCGCGTCTGCGGACGTCGAACGCCGCTACAAAGAGGTGCTTGTTGGTCATATTCATTCAGAGAACAGGTACCTGAATATTATTGTGTTTGTGATTTCCAATCTTCTCAACTCCCTGCGCATCTTCGCGGCTGCCGGCCGCACATCCGCAGACGTCGAACGCTGCTACAAAGAGGTTTTAGTTCATGTATTCGATTAAATGCAGGTTGCCCATGTGTGTATTTGGCAAACCCAGTGCAGTGAATGGGATTGCCAGTAGATGTGATGGGCCGCTTGCAGGTCACCGAGCTGCTGTATCTGAAGCAGACGCAGCTGGAGCGGGCAGCTCGCGCTTGACGGTGCCATCATGAGTACTCTATACAGAGCAGTAGTACTCAACTACCATTTCGCGTTCTGGCTGTTTCAGGTCATAGAGCTGCTGCACCTGAAGCAGCTAATGCGGACGCAGGTATGCGGCACGAAGCCGCCATCACTCAAGACCAGCCTACTCAGCCTCGAGCATGTTTTCTTGACGTCTGATTGCAGATCACGGAGGTGATGTATCTGCAACAGACACAGCTAGAGCAGGCGGCGAGGGAACAGCCGGGGCATAACATCAAGCATATCAGCATAAGCCATGATCCTGTTCATGGCCGTGGGCAGGTCACGAACCTGCTGTACCTGAAACAGACGCAGCTGGAGCGAGCCGCCGGCGAAAAGGCGGCAATGTAGCTCGCCCCGGAACGCCATCACTCAAAGAGCAAATCAATGGGCTTTGAGCTGTAATGATTTCCTCTGGTCTTGCTTCGTTGCAGGTCACAGAGCTGCTGTATCTGAAGCAAACGCAGCTGGAGCAGGTGGCGGGGGAGAAGGCGGCGATGCAGCTCACGCTGGAACGCGAGCTGGCAACCGCGCGAGCCGAGGTATAGGGTTTTCTCAAGGCTGCTTTCCCTAAGTTCGCACCGTGACCACCCTTCATTGAATCCCCAATCCTGGTCCGTGTAATGTCGTGTCGGATCACAGCTGCAGCAGCTGCAAAACCATCATGTCGACAATGCTGTTGACTGGCTTCAAACCTGAACTGGAGCTCGCATCGATGTTTGCAGCTGTACCAGTGTTTCATCACAATAGATTCGCTGACATCAATGCGTGTGCCAGGCGGAGCGCGTGCGGCGGCGGGAGGTGGTGGACCGCGCCGCTTCGTCAGGGTTCAACGCCTACGCGGACGATGTGGTCCCCATGGAGGCGCTGGGCAGCGCCTACCGCCGCCTCGCGAGGCACGACCGCTTCGGCGGCGCTGTCAAAGCCGGCGCCAGGTGTGCTATCCTCCTCTGCAGTCGAAAGTGCACAACCAGCAGGCCTGTCTTAGTTACCGAGACATCCAGAAATCGCATTGAAGCGGCCAAGGAGGCGCTGGGCAGCGCCTACTGCCGCCTCGCGACGCACGACCGCCTTGGCGGCGCCGTCAAAGCCAACGATTACGAGACTGCAAGAATGCAACAATCCTTGACTCATGGTGAGGGAGCATTTCAAGCGACATTCCCGCCGCCTGGCGACGGAGGCACTGGCGACGCGCTACCGCCTCAGCGGCTCCGTCGAAGTGAGCGCTAGGTGCGGGTTGCAGAGTTTCAAACTGTTGCCTCGGTGTCTGTAGTGGAGTCCGAGAGGTCGTGAGTTCGATCCTCGGTGGTGGAGTTGAAGGGTTATGGTCGTTCGATACGACTGCCCGCGCTTTCGATCGCCTCGGCAATCTTTCCATCATTGTTGTGGATTACAAGTCGAATCAATTCGATTTCCACAACAGCCTTCATGTCAAAGGTCCACTTTCCAATCGATCCCTTACCACCCTCCCCCAGTTGCGTTTGGCGGCGCAAAAGTCTTGCGGTCCCGGCAGGTGGCGCCTCTCACGCTGGAGGTGACAAAGTCGCAGAGGTGGCGCCGGCAGGCTCCTGCGCAGGTGGTGGCCAACCCCCGGCCTTCATATGAACCGCCCCGTCTCATGTGACTGCGACCCCAGTCGAACCCTTGCACCTTTATGAATCATGCTCGCCTGCCCTGCAGGTGCATCGACACCAGCGCGTCCACACGGGCGCATCCACAAACTGTACCCCATCTCGCGCGTCTCGAATTAAAGAAGACCTGCTTGTACACATATCTCCAACGTCTTGAAAATGGTCCTGCGCCGCAGGTTCATCGACACCAGCGCTTCGACGGTCGTACGCATCCTCAAACAATGCCCGCGCTTCTCAAATTCAATACAAGTCAAACAAAACGATTTCGTCGAAATGATGTTTCAGGTTCATGGACACCAGCGCGTCCACGGTCGTACGCATCCTCAAACAGTACCCCATCTCGCGACTGGCAGCGGTGCTGTACCTGCTCTTCGTCCACCTCAGCATCTACTACCTGGTGGGGCGGCTTCAGCGGCGCGCCATCGCCGAATCGGCGTCCGCGACGAGCGTGCTGCCGCATGGCTGAGCTGCTGTTCATTGCAAGCAAGCTGCTGCACCCGCGGCCGGCTGCAGCGGCGCGCCGCCACCGCGTCAGCTTCGGCAGCGTCCGTGCTGCCGCACGGCTGAGCTGCATGCCCGCCCTGCAGCGGCACGGCCACGGCAGACGACGTCAGCGGCGAGGCCGCTGCTGCAGGACTAAGCTGCGCACCTGGCGTTCTCGTGCTGCGGCAGAGCCTTCACGGGGCGGCAGTGGCGGCGCCGGCCAAGCTGCCGCCAGTGGCTGAGGCATGGGCCTTCAGCCAAGGGTGGCTGTGGGATTTACCTTCTGGTGCATATTTCGGCGATAGAGGAGCAGGCTGTCGTGTACATTAATTGGAACGCAGTTGTGGCGGCATGTCCAGAAGGGGGCGAGTCGAATTGAACCATCAGGAAGCGGTGTTCTGGCTATATACTGAAAGCCCAGTCGACTCTGGCATCGGCCGACTGCCTCCTGTGTACTCATGCAGCAAGGACTGCACTGGCGCTGCCAACTGAAAAGAGCAGTTCTGGAACAGCCCGAAAACACAGAGAACGCACACGATCCTCCGGTCCGACACTGATAATTGTGCAACTCCTCGTGGCACCCGCCTCAAGAGTCCCACTCCCAACATCAAACCACGGCCTCATGACGTAGGCACTTCCACACTGTCCTGTGCTTCATGACCATCCTGTGCTTCGTGACGTCGGCCTGCACTCCGTCGCCTTATTGCGCCATACCTGCGGCTTTGGTACCCGGCTGCAGGCCCAGCTGCTGCCGGACGTCGCTGTCATGCCGTCACGTGTGCGGCGGCAGCATCTCACGGTCAGCTGCTCACAGTCAGCTGCGCACAACAGTCAGCGGGGCGGCGCGTGCATGCCCGAGGAATACAGCGACCCCTGCTGCTGCTGGCCCTGCTGCTGCTGCGGCGGCTGGCCCTGCGGCTGCGGCGCGCGCGCCTGCGGCGACCCACTGCCCGGCTGCACGAGCGGCACGCCCGGCAGAAACATCGCCTGCCCACCCTGCAGCATAATGGGCTGGCCGCCGCCACCCTGAAAGCCACCGGCGGCCTGCTGCAGCGGCGACGCGCCGGGCTGGCCTGTGGGAATGGCCACCAGCTGCATGCCCGGAGGCACCTGCAAGTGAAACGAACAGGTCGTCTTCCATTACTGGTTCTGGCAGACTGGAAGGACTGGTAGAGGAGCCGATCAGACTGTGTATCAGGGCAAGATGGCTGGGTGCTTGCGCCGGCATTGAGTATGAGGCAGGCTGACGAAACTTGGCCTACAATCTGGTATGAGCCTCGCTGGAGACACATGGCTCACGCTGCACCGCACTTTCGTGTTGTTGCAGAGCGCACCTGGAAGCCTGGCGGCGCAGCCCACTGCTGCTGTTGCTGCGGCTGCTGGCACGGCTGCTGGCCGTTGAACACCTGCTGCTGCGGCGGAAACTGCTGCTGCTGCTGAAACTGCTGCTGCTGCTGCGGCGGTGGCGGCCCGCCGTACGGCCGCTGCTGCTGGAACTGCTGCTGCTGCTGTTGGTAGGGCGGCTGCGGCTGCTGCCGGAACTGCTCGGGGTGGTACTGCGCACTGAACCCGCCGTAGCGCTGCTGCTGCTGGCCGCCAACCTGCTGCTGCGCGGGCAGCCCTGCCGGCGGGTAGGGCCCGGGTGCGGCGCCATTGCGGCCGCCACCCCTGCCGCCGCCGCCAGTTCTGCGGCCAAAGCCGGGGCCGCGCCCTCCGCCCTCCCCGCGACCGCGACCGCCGCCGCCGCCACGGCCTGCAGATCATTGCGAAATTTGGCAAAGGTTTTTCGTCAAAGGACTGCATGTTCACAGCATGGACTGCATGGTGTGTTGGTGACGATGCAGCTGAAACAGCAGGAAGTCCACTCTGACAAGGGTGGGAGGCAGCGGAACAGCAGGAGAATTTGATCGCAGCACGGGTGCAGCAGGGGTGCAGATGCACCGTCGAGATGGGTCAACCGCCAACAGCGATCTAGCCAAGACATCCCGCAAAGGGTGGGTCTCAAGTCAGACGCGCAGGCCAGACTGAGCGAGGAGAGCAAGGCGCACCCCGGCCACCCTGCTGCTGCTGCTGGCCGCCGCGGCCGCCGCCGGCGGCCTTGGCGGGCCGGGCTGAGCCGACGGCGACGCCCTCCGCCGCCCGCTTGCTCTGCTGCCGCAGCCACTCTTGCTCCTGCATGAAGCGGGGGTAGGCTTGCGGTGGTGGAAAAGGAGGCGTCCGGCCACATCTGGCCCGATATGCTGCTGCAGAATCACAGCACAAGAGGCATGCGCAACCTCACTATGCAGAAGCCTCGCCCCACATGGGAGTTCAGGCATTTGCGGAAAAGCTCCAATGTTGCAGGCTGCTGTTCAGTGTTGCCAAACCCTACCTGCTCATCGTCTGAGAACGCCACCTCATCGTCTGCACTTTCCGCAACCGGCGCTCGGGGCTCCTGCAGCATGGCACGGCGCCTCAATTGACCAAAGTAAATGAATCCAAACACAACAGCAGGCTGTCCCAATCAGGCTGCTGAGGCCCAAGCGAACGCTGCACAAACAAAGAGAAAGCACCAGAACCGAAACACAAGCAGGAGAAGCCGACTGCAAGCCGCTCACCGGGAGCTGCACCTCCGCCGAGTTAACGAACACCGCGCCCGACTGCACCACAAAGACCGGGGCGCCTGCCTGTACCTGCTCCTCCGCGGAGCTGGGCCCGGCGTAGCGCAGCGCGTACAGCGGCTTGGTCACCGGCCCAAAGACCTGCGATGGATCATGTGGTGCCAGTGAAATCGTGTGATTCGCTTGGCAACGACAACCAGCAACATCCTGATGAACGGAAGAGTATCTTGTTGGTATCGATGTATGGTGAAAAGCGTACCTCCTCCACGCGGCCGAGTGGGGTGCGGTCGGCGAGGCACAGCACCGACTCAATGTCCAGCGCCCGCATCAGCTCCCTTGCCTGCGTTTGTGCAGTCGGCGGTTGCTTCGCGTGGGATCGTGGGGAAATCGTCTCATGAATGTGAACGTGTTTCCGCCTGGTGTGATGAGGCGTCCCCACAGCAAGGCTCCCCGCAGCTATGGCGTCACAGATCAGCTCGCCAAGGCAGCAGCAGCTCCAGGAGGGCAGGCCTGCCATTGCCTCACACGGCAAGAAGAAGATTGTGGCGACAAGAAACCGGAGAGGAGAGTCGAAAACGCACCTGCACGACGAGCATGCCCTCCACAATGGCGGACACGGAGCCCGCCGGCAGCAGCGGCTCGTCAGGACCGATGATGATTTCCGCCGCCGCCAGCGGCGGAACCACCTGGAGACACGAAGAACAATTACACTTCGAATGTCGTCTTGAAGTAAATTTGAGAGCCCTGTATTCAAGCGCCGGCTCGTCGGGACTGATACCTATTGTTGCCGCTGCCAGCGACGGCACCACCTGGGGGAACAGAAAGCCTCATCGCAAAACCTCGCAAAATCTCAAAACAGGGTGTTTTGGCGATGGGCTCGTCGTTCCCAGTGACGATCTCCGTCGCCGCCAGCGGCGGCACCACCTGGAGACACTGTAACAGCGGCGTATTGAGACTGCAAGAGTATTGGTTCACTTGTACTCACCACTTGACATCTTCTTCATGAGAACTGTGTTGCCAGAGCTGGAGTGTGGCGTGTGCAGTTTCATCGCCGTCAGGCGACATCAGATGAAACTGCACGCGCCACACTCCAGCTCTGGCAACACAGTCCTTCTGCCGAAGCTGTGCCATCCGCGTCCCGCAGTGCAGCCGGAACAGCCTGCGAGCCATGTCTGCAACAGCAGAAGCGCTGCAGATTCGATACATAAATCAAGGCCTGTCTCGACTGCCCAGCCCGCACCTCTGGGTCGATGGCCGGCTTGGTGACAGCGTCTTCGTCGTCGCTGGCTGCCGCCGTCACCATCTTCTCCAGCGCCACCTGCACAGAAGTGACAAAGCATTGTTTACTCGGGTCGCACAATCTTATGACAACTCAACACCAGCCTTCTGCTGTAGTGATAGTAACAAAGTGTCGTCACTGGCTGCCGCCACCATCTTCTCCAACACCTGCAAAGAAGCGGTCTGGCATTCTTTGTGCATCCACGGACAAACTGAGAACCGTCTTCTGCCATGTTGACAGTTTGTATCGTCATTGCTCGCCACCTCCTCCAGCGCGGCCTGCGACGAAGCAGCAAGGCATGTGTCACAGACTGCTGGCAACTCTGCCAAACTGCCTTTCGCAACCATCTGGATCCGCAGCGGCGGCTTGCGCCGCCCCTCACTTCTGTGTACTAGACGGCACTCCTCAGCAGATGCCAGCAAGCATGCGCACGCCAGGACCAGGGCACAGACTAGGCAATCCATTACCGCCCTACAAGGGTTTTATATCATGCATTTCGAACCCTTTCGAACCCTTACCTGCATGTCCTCCTCCTCGCTGTCAGAGTCGGCCCCCTTCTTTGCGCCCTTCCCGCCGCCGCCCTTCTTGCTGATTCCGCCTTCCTTGCTGCTGCCGCCGCCGGGCAGCGCCAGCGCCTGCATCCCCGCCAGAGGCGCGTCCTCCAGCGCTGTTAGGCTGATGTGCACCTGCATCCACATATGACTATTCGTTTGAGTTTCGATTGCAAGTTTAAAATTGATGCAGCGCCAGCGCCGGCATCCCCTCCAGCGACGGCGCGGCCTCCAGTGCCGTGAAACTGACGCGCACCTGCGGGATCTCACTCGAATGTCAAACCACAGTGTTAACTTTTCAAAAAGTTTGCCAGCCGCGGGGCGCCTCCAGCGCCCTGAGGCTGACGCACACCTGTTCGTGCCGAAATGCACTGTTGTAAGTGAATGTCAAGTTGAATCTCTTCCGATATACCTTGCAGCGCCAGCGCCTGCATGCCCGCCAGAAGAGGCGGGCTTTTGAGCGCCCTCAGGCTAAGGATCGCCGCCTGCCAGAATCGACGATGCCTTCCCTGGAAGCAAGCTTTGATGCCGTGTTCAATGTGGATGTCACGCTGACGTCCTCTTGAGATGCGGGCACGCCACCACTGAGGGTCCAGCCACGGCTTTCCAGTCGGCATGTTGGACTAGATTCACTCCTGCAATTTTTCGGCCATGCGCAGGAGCGGGCGTGCACATGCTGCTGTGGCTTGAGACACGCCAATGCCATATGCTGCTTCGTGCACGCCCTGCTCAGCTCGTCACTGAGCGGCCAGCGTGCGAGAAGGGCTGCGTCAGCATTGGCGCACGTCGAGCCCTAGCTCAAAACCCTAGCTCACGTCTCAGGGGGACCTGACATTTCCCCCAAGACCCAAGACCAGGGTCTTGACGATCTGACATCGGGGTGCATTGCATGCACGCGACCGCAGCAGCTCTGATTCAGAAAATTGCAATCGTTTTCACATGGCGCAACCGGGCCATCGGTCTGCAGGCTGACGGTCACACGGGCAGCGCCCTGCCTTGCCGCACCGTCCCAAGTGATCGAAATTAACTAGAGTAGTCAACACCACGCACCGTGTCGCCGTCAGTCTGCAGGCTGACAGTCACGCGGGCGGCGCCCTCCCCCGCCACCGCGCCAGCCGCCATGCCTGCGCCCACATCCGCGTAGCCGCCGTCATGCTCCATCTCCTCATCGCTGTCCTCCTGTGCAGAGGCGCATTCTATGATTCAGGTACACTGTCAATGAAGGTTTTGTATGCATAGTTCGTGGCTTTCCGTCATCGATATGGGTGACCATTGCCCGGCAACTTCAGCTCCGTCATATTCTCGACACTGTCTTCCTGTTCATCAAGCACTCGCGTGTGTCATGAAAGACTCATGTGTGTTAAGACGTAGATCGAGATCCCCTGTTTCAAGACCCTGTGTATCACAGGACCTTGTGCATTATGATCGAGTCAGACGCGCCAGACTGTCCAGCAATGTCATGGTCCATCTCCTCGTCATTATTTTCCTGTTGCCACGAGCAGGACAGTCACATCGCATGCTCTCAGACCGGGAGAGCAGCCGCCCAGAGTGTGCTGCCAGTGAGTGCCACTACTGTGTGCTGCCTGCAGCCAGGCGGCCACGCAGCCTGCCGTCAGAATGCATGTTCTCAGACTGCGACATGCACGCAGCCGCCTACGCGCCAGCCGCGCACCTCATCTGAGCTGGAGGAGTCAGCGGCGCCCGCCGCCGCCGCCGCGCGAAGCTGCGCCACGCGCGACCCGTCGAATTGGCTGACCTGCGAGCCGCGATGCGTCCGGCCGTCACGACTTTCGACACAGCGTGACTTTCAGGCTCGTAGCGTGTGTGTAAGAGCAGCTTGCAACGCAGACGGACGCCCTTGATGATACGCACTGCGGTCGCAACATCAGGCCACCACTATTTTTCGTGATGCACCTGACTGAGGAAGGTCTGGTCCGCTGCGGCGGCGTTCGCCGCAGCCGCTGCAACCTCCAGGTCATCAACCGACGGCAGTTCGCCGTAGTCCCCCTCGTGCTCCTCATGCTGCGGCTGCCGCACTACATTCCAAAGACGTTTCCAGTTGCGATCCTGTTCAACTGGTTGCCTGCACGACAGGCTGGCCAATCGGAGCAAATCGCTGGCTAGACACGTGCGGCATGCGGCGGGTGACCAAGCCTCACCTCTGGCGTTCATGTGGGGCCGACCGCCCTCGTGGCCCTGGTAGCCGTACTGCTGCTGAGCCTGCCAGCAGCCTCCAGCTCCGTTCATGCTGTCAGCGTGTGACGGGGTCAAGCCGGCTTTCGGAAATCGTGAGGCGGCTCGGATTGTGACGATCGCGAAGATCAACGCTTTCCGAGCGCCGGGTGTGCGGCAGGGATGAATAAATGTATAACCAAGTCGAACTGTCTCACTGCGCGTGCCCACAGACACAGCTTTCAGCAAGCCTTCGGGACTACGGAATGTGGTGATTCGTGGAAAAGTCAATCTTGCGGCAGCGGACCGAGACTCCAGACAGAAGGTAATAAAGCAATGCCAAGAGCTTGTTTCTTTGCAAACTGTTTACAGGCAATGTGCGAGAAACTTGCGTCTGGCAGTGCTGCCTTTCGTGTGCTTGCCGATCAGATTGAACGGGGCCGATCGAAAGGCTTTTGCTGTCAAAAGGCATTTGGGCGGATTATCGCAAAACTCCACACCAAATGGAAGCATAAGTGCTCGTGCTTTCCAACAAAATCACCATCGGGATGTCATCCGTCGTGTATCTCAAGTGCGGCCAAGACGTGGTGCAATCATCGGCACCTGTGCATGCCAACCGCGGTCGCACCCAAGCGTGCGCAGTCGGCTGCACCTCTGTTCTTGCAGCGAAAGGGTTGCAGAAGATGCCTCTACTTGTTGCTGCCCGTGGACCAGTAGATAATCTCATCAGCAAATTGTATACCAAAAGCTGAAGCCTGTCGCGCAAATCCTTTCGACGTCAGATCGCTCAAGCAGCTGCCGCGTACGTTGTACTGAACACAGATGCAAACACTGCCTGCACTAAGCGTTTGCAATCAGTACCACGACCCCTTGACAAGACTGCAGTCAACAGCGGCGGCGCCCATGATGTCAACAGCAGCCCGGCCCATTCTGATGCCTGATAAATTCCAGTGCAATCAAACTGATGCCAAATAAATCCGTATGCAATCGCCGGAACGTCACCGTCCTTTGGGTACAGGCCTTCCCAACTCAATCTGACTCAATGAGAATGATTCAAGGATACGGCCCGTATTTCTCGGCGGCGTCTGTGCAGGTGTCTGTCGACACCTCGTCGACCTGCTCGAATTCGCGCCACCGGCGGTGCAAGCCTGACGCACTGGTGCGGTTCACCTTCGCAGCGAAGTCCTCCTTGCTCTTGGTCAAGTAGTGATTTAGTTGGACATGGTCCCACGTTGTGCCGCCTGCACGCGTGCAACCCACACATTGAAACCGCATCTGGCCTGAGCTGCTCGCAGCTTCCTCGAAGTCAAATGATCAGGCACGCAGCTCCACAAAACACACGTCGGGGGTCATTCACCTGGGTGATTGCGTGTAACGCGCTGGAAGTGCTCCGTGACAACATGCCTGTCGGAGGTGTTAAGTTTAACTATGTGCCTGTGCGGGCGCGGCGACAAACGTGAACCGCGGGCTGGCAGACAGCCTCTGCCGGTTGACAAAGGCTGTTGTAACATTTGAGACGCTTGGGACATATTGTGCCTGCATAATGCTTGTGTGCACCGAATGCAGGATTTCATCAGTGTACCCGCACCCGGCAGGCTCGGGAGCATAGTCCGTGTTGGCGAACACCTTCACGGATTTGCTCCAGACCGCCGACTCATTGGTGCAGCTGGTGAAGCCCTGTGGCATGTTTGTGAATCTAGCGCGTCCATCGAGGTCCGATGGAAAGCCGTGGCGGCGCATGACGCGCAGCGTGGCATTTCTGAAATATGTTGTCCAGGAACAAACGCCGCTTTCCCTTCTGAAACCACGAGTGTGTTGCGCCAGAGAATGGGCACACAGCGCAGCTTGACACTGAGACGAGGATGGCACACCTTCAGGACGCCCTCTGGGGGTCGGGTCTCATGTCCTGCAGAACCGAAGACCCTGCAGCAGCACCCTCGGTAGGGCGCCCCTGTCGCAGTCGCTCGACTGGCGTGGCTCTCGATCAACAGCAGGAAGGTTGCATGCTGTTGAGCACATGCCAAAGTCCGGTGTCGCACCTCCAGAATACCGCTAGCGCGCCAATCTCGTCGACTGCCTGCATCCGCCGCAGAATGGCCGGCAGGCTGGGGCTGCCGTCCTTTATGACCAGAAACTGCGGCGGCACAGGCAGCTCACGTCATAAGTCTGTCATACTTCAGCTTCCACAAGCAGAATGCAGTCCTGCGGCGCGAGCCGCACAGCTTCGTAGGCCAGTGTGCCGCCGAAGAAGGCTGGCAATATTGGCATTAATCATCCTGCACGACCGCACCTCGTCAGCGTCCAACAGCCCTGAACATGAATCGCCAACAAGCCAGGCTTCAGCCAGAGCGCCTTTCATCTCACATTGCAGCATTCGCCAAGATTGCAGCTAGCAGGAAACGGATGTGCTGTACCGTCGGCACAGGTTCAGGCCGCACCTATGAACTGGTGCCGCGGCCCGTGCTCGCGGAGGCAGTGCCAGTGCATGTCCTTTTGTGCGTTCAAACTGCAGCCAGAGCGAACAGTGTTTCAGATGCAGGGCATCAAAGGAATTTGCTGGGGTTGCGCCGGACGCATGTGTCGATGCACATCATCGTTCGAATGCGCGCAGGGCACGTGTGCTCTCGTGTGCCATGCATGCTGCTGATGGCCCACCCGCTGGCGCTGGTCTTGTTGTAGCTGTCGTTGTCTCGGTACCACCAGGTGTATTGCACAACGCCGGCTGCAATGAAGTCCGCCAGCGTGTGGTTCAGCGGCGGATCTGCGCCAACACAAATTTAGGTTTCGGGTATTTCACTTTCTCCAACGACACAGCATCAAATGTGCAGTCGCGGCAACCTTTGCAACCGCGACAGTGCTGCAACTTGCCTGACATGTGGTCGTAGACGTAGACTACAGACGCCCCAATCCCGCGCGTGTGATGGCTCACCCACTCCCGGATGTCCTCCTGCTGGTTCTGCGGCGGCGCACGTCAAGAACGATCACCAATCCAATCTGACAGCACAACGTCGCCGCGGCGCATACGGCCTCAACCATGCGCTACGCCTCAGCAAAGCACCTTGACGCCGCCAAATGCGGCAGCACACATACAAATCGCCTCGCCGCACGCAAGTCGCACATGCAGAGTAAGGAGTACACACACCTTGACCACGACGCACATGCCCAGGTAGTTGCGGCCGGTGCGGCTGCCATCGAGCTCCGCTGCCGCTCTGGCGGAGCGGATGACCTGCTGCGAGACTACCTGATGGGCACAGCATTGAAAGCATCAGTCTCCATCGCTGTTTCATGGAGTTCTGAGAGGAAAGCAGAATTTGATGGTGCAATGACCACCAGTGCTGAGGGGTCAGATGCCAAGAAGGCTGCACGGGGGTGCAGCATCACACAAGGCGCACCTCCCAGCGCGATCCCCAGCAACTTGCTCCGTTACAGAGCCCCGAACATGCCAACAGAGCTGCCCCCAGCAGCACGGAGCACAAAGCGACGGTGGTTGTCCGAACCGTCCATAGCCGTCCATTGCGCTCGTCTGTCATTGCCGACACTGCATGCGTGTGTACTGGGCACCGCGATGCTATCGAGGTGACATCGATTCGAAATCGCGAAGTTGTCGAAGGATTTTGCGTTGTTGGCAACTCTTCTGGACCGAGGTGACCCCACCGGGCGTGACTTCCCAAACATATGCTTGGACGGTGCCGTCGGTTTATCCGCCGCACAAAAGAATGCAGAAGAATCAACTCCTGCTGCAACTCGTCATATCTCACTCCCGAAGCATTCTTTTGTCTACTCCGTGTTCCTGTTTGAGCTGAAACCGTCGTACAATGCTCGTGGGTAGCGGAGCAACCACCGCTGTCAGCATCCGCGTGAATGCTGGTTCTGCAAATCTGAAACATCCTGAACCAGACGCTCTTCGACATGTCCGACTCCCCAAACGCAACATCCAAGCGGCTGCACCGCCCCGATCTCTCCAACCTGCTCCCCTCGACTTTGCCGCGTGGCTCACAGGCCGGTGGTGAGCAGCTTCATGGTGGGCCGCCCGTGGGGGCACTGCCAAGGCGACTGCAGGTCCGCCAGGTGGTGCACCACCTTTTTCATGGCCGCCCTGTCCAGCGCCCGGCCGATCATGATGGACGAGCGGCAGGCACGCATCGCCAGCATCGCCCGCACCCTGCAGTGAAAAGGGAACATATCTTATGACTGTGAAGGACGATTGCACAGAAGGCACAGCAGGCATCGCCAGCATCGCTCGCACCTTGCAACCGCACATGCAGCACCTGTTGTTGGGTATCTCGTTTGCAGAAAGCAAGCACAGCGCTGCGCGCTTGTCACTTTCGCCGATCCCCATGCGAGCCAGGGGGGCATTGCTGGCAGGCAAAATGGTGCCTTCAAGGCGCGCCCCTTCCCGGCTGCACTCTAGGAGAGAACGAGCAGAACAGACGACAATTCAGGGTCAAGGACGCGCTGATGCGCAGGCGTACCGGGAGGGGCGGACGACGGCGGAGGTGATGTCGGCGGTGGGCGCGCGCTGTGAGCCGACGGACATCGGGGCGCCGCGCCCCTCCTCCAGCAGCGCCAGCAGCTCCCGCGCGTCGTCCGCGCCGAACGTGATCTGCAGGGACAGAGATACGCAGATGACCTAACGATCTGTCGCAAGACTGTCCTGCCATCTGGGCGCCGCGCCCCTCCTCCAGCAGCGGCAACAGCTCCCGCGCGTCGTCCGCGCCGAATGTAATCTGCGGGAGTATCAACGACACAGGCGTGAGGGGCTCTGGTTCCGACTGCGCATCATGGCCAGGATAGGGAGCGACGGCGTTCGTGCCCCTCCTCCAGCAGCGCCGGCAGCTCCCGCGCATCGTCCGCGCCAAATGTCATCAGAAGAATTGGAATCAGAGCAGCGGAACGCAACGGTTGTGGCGCGCGCCACGCACCCGGTGCGCGGGCATGCCACAGACATCTGCTTGCGTATCAACAGTCCAGCTGGATGGGGCATGCAAGGGGCGGGCGGACGGCGGGCCCAAGGCGTTAATCCTTCGAGCGGAAGAAAATTGCGAAAAGATCACCTTCTGGCTGAAGGGCACCGCGCACAGCAGCAGGCGGCCGTCCTCGCCCTCTGTGAAGCCAAAGCCGTTCTTCTGAAACACCTCCACATGGTCCCTGCAAATCACGGGGAAAGTGAAGGTGTGGATCGTGTCACGCGCCCTGAACCAGCAGTGAATCACACCAGCTTGCAAACCTCGCATGCGGCCGCTCAGCGCATGGCACTAGCCGCGCGGCAGGTAGGGTGGCCAGCGGCGCGCCGCTCAGCTCATTCAGAACAGCTTATGCAGACTCTGTGGGACACAAGCCATTGCGGCTGTCGCTGCTTGTTTGTAGGCAGCCCATGGAGAAGCGGGGGTGTACAGAAATTGAGGAGCCGCACCGCAGGGCCAGGTCCTCCATGGGCGACAGGTGCAGCTGCTGCGGGCACACCAGCGGCTGCCGATTCAGCACCGTCGTCGCCTGCAGTAGGGCACACAGCACATCGCGATGCATTTCAAGCACTTCGCGCTTCAACACAGGTGAGGCAGTCGGCTGCCGAAAACTGTTTCGCGCGCCGCCGCTGCACACTGCACCAGCTGGGGCGATTGGCAGGAATGCAACCCGAGTGCTTCAGGGTTCGTACTGTTGCAGCGCTCTACGGCGCACCGTGAGGCGCTCGAAGTTGTACTTTTCGTCGGCGGCGTGCTGGTCGATGATGAACAGGTCGGTCCCCAGGCGCGCGACAATGAAGCCCAGGTTGAACTGGCCCACGATCTGCGGATGCAGAATGTGCACACACTTGAACGTGAGGCGAAATATCAGCCGACGCTTGATGAGCAGGTCGGGCCCCAGGCGCGCGAACATCAAGCCCAGGTTGAACTGGCCCACGGTCTGCAATGCGCTCTGAACACATGTGAGCGTCGCAATCGTGAGCAGAACACTGTTGGTCGGGCGCGCAATCGTCTCCCGGCGCAGCGCGATGTGCGAAGCCCGGGTTGTGCTGGACCACGGTCCGCAACAGGGACATACGATGTCTGAATCTGAGGCTCAACAGTAGTTCGCATTTCGACGGCACTCGATGTGTGCCCGTCCCAGGCGCGAGACTGTGAAGCCCAGCTTGGACCGGCCCACGATCTGCACATGAAAGGGAGTTAACGGCATTTGGCACAAGCCCGCTGCAGGCGCTCAGTTTGAAGCCCAGGCTGCAGTGGCGCGCTGTCTGCAGTGTAGGGCTTTGCAGATTATCAGGGCACCTGCGCGCCTGCTGCTGCAAGTAAGACTGCGCGTGGCCACCGGCCTGCGTGTTGGACGCGGATTCGACCCAGCCTAGTGGTGAATCCTCAAATAGGATCTGTGCAGCAGAGTACTAACCCGCACCTCCATGCGCTTGAAGTCGGCTTTGTCGAATGCGCGCTCCAGCACCGCCGCCGCCTGCGCCTCGGCCTGCTCCCTCGACATGCCCTTGCTGCCCGTGGCCGCCTGCACATGCCCGAGACACATCTCCAGATATGTCCACGCAAATTCACACACAGGGGTTGCGTGGTCAACCTCTCCTTGCTTTCTGATTCGGTAATACCCCTGCCAGCGCCCCGCCCCCTCTGCGCTTCCTGTGCCGCTGCAGACCGTGCAATCAAAGCTTCGCCTCATCGAATGTGATTACTGCCTACGATCAAAAGGACAGTGTGAAGTGGTTCGAACCTCCAAGGTGACAGCCGCCAGCTGCGCAGCCGCAGACTCCTCATCCGACGCCGCCGCTTTGCCGCCGGCCGCCGCTCCCGCCGCCGCTGCTTCTGCCGCCGCTGCTTCTGCCGCCGCTGCTTCCGCTACCGCCTTGGCTTTGATCTTCTGCAGGAGCTCCGCCTCGTCGAAGCGCATGACGATGGTGGTGCCGCCGCCGCCGCCGCCGCCGCCCTCTTGCTCCTGCGCTGCATCTGCTGCTTCCGCTGCTTCCGGCTGCTCCGGCCCCAGCGGCCCGACGCCGTCCCCGACGTCATCCCACGGCATGGCCGCCGGAATGGGCGTGTCATCCCAGTCGACTGCGGCGTGCTTCGAATCTTCATCCGCGCCGCCGCGGCCCGCCACGTCTGGGCCTTCGCCGCCTGCGCCGGCCGCGCCGCTGCCGCCTGCCTCTGCCCCGTTGCCTGTTGCGCCTGCCGCCGCCCCCGCAGGGGCGCTGCTCGGACGCTCTGCCAAGTTGTTGCCGGCACCGCCTGCCGCCCTGCCGGCACTGCCTTTCATGACGTCCAAATGCGCTGCGTTCTTTGCACCCTGACTCGACATTTTTGGCCCGTCAACTGAGGCAGCCGCGCGCGCCGCCATATCCGCCACCAATCGCTCTGCGGCGGCGGCAGGGTTTAGGGTCTGCGCTCTCATATTGCGAGCAGCCGTGGGCGGCGCCGATGCCGGGCGGGCGTCAGTCTCAGGGGCTGCGACATCTGCCGCTGCCGGCCTGCCGTGGATCCCTCCCGCACCATCATCTCCGGCCTGCAACGCATGTGCAGAGAAGTGTCAGGGGCGCGACTGCAGCACCCAAAATGATGAAGCACAGTTGACGCTCTGTGTTCCTGCGTAGATGCGACACTCTTGTGGGCGCTGGGTGTTGTGCGTGCTCAGAAATCCAAACACTTTTGCCGACACGCCAGCATATCGCGATCCGGCAAGGCTCTCCCAGATGACAAGCCCAGATGGCAAGCCCAACTGACAAGGGGCGCCATGCCGCACCTCAAGATCGTCGTAGACAGCCCTGCGCGGGCTGCCGGCTGTCTGTTCAGGGACCTGGTTCTCTGCTCCTTCGCCCCTGCACATGATGTGACAGCAGCCGTGCAATGCTGCACTCATCACCATATCCAAAATGGACATGCCTGCTGACCAAGCGCGACGTCGACTGAAGCTGTCCTTCCGTCTCCAGCAGCCGCCCACGAGGCACCGCAGAGTTTGCCAAAGGGGGAATAGTCAGCGATTGTGGTCGCAAGCAGCCTGGAGCAGCGTACGCACATATCGCGCCGGGTGTCCACGTCCATGGCGGCCACATCGCCAGCAGTCCCTGGCAGCGGCCGCTGCGCGCCGCCGGCGCTCTGCTGCCGCTGCGCTTCCGACACCGCATTGGCGCGGCCGAAGACGTCATCTGCAGCGCGGCGGTGGCATGGCAGTTCTGGCACGGGACGTGCATGGAGCTCTCTTGGCTTGTGATCAGCTGCATTTTGACTGGCAGTAGCCCCGACGCTGCCTCAGTGGGCCAGAACCGCCGGACCCCACATTGACACCTCAGGCTGTATTGCGTGATTGAACAGAGGCATTGTGGGGCTGCGGCAGGAAGCACACCTTCCGGCTCCTGCTTGACCGCTGCCAGGAAGGCGCTCATGGAGCGCTGCTTGCGGCGCGGCGCCGCTGCGGCGGCCGCTGCGACTGCCTCTGCCACCACCATTGGCGCCGACGACCGCGCCGCGAGCTGCGCGCCCTTTGGCAGGAAGGAGGACAGGGGCCGCGGCTCCGGTTTGGGCTTTACGGCCGCCGCCGCGGCCGCCGCCCGCTGGCTGGCGCTCTGCGAGAAGCGCGCAAAGGGCGCCGGCGCTGGCGGCGCCGGCGGCGCCGCTGCATCGGGCACCCGATCTGGGGCTGCATTGTCGGCCGCCGCCGCCGCTTTCGGCGTGACAGGCTCTGCCGGCGACGCCTCAGAACGCGCCGCTGCCACACCGTCTGCGACCTCTGCTGAGTCCCGAGTACCTGCACCTCCCCCAGGCTCCGCCTCAGCCATCTCCGGGCCTGCCGCTTCTGCCGCCGCTGCCTGTTTTGCTGCCGCGTCGTCATCTGCAGCTGATGCCTCGTCCGGCTCTGCGGCCGCCGCCCGCTGGCTGCCACGCGAAAGCGAGAATGCCGCCAGGGGCGCGGCGCCTGCGCCAACGCTCCCACTGCCGCGCTTCAGGTCGCGGCCCTGCATGTGACAATAGACGCTTGTAGGTGTTGTATCATACTGGAGGCGGCCTCTCCTGGTGGCTTCAAAACTGCGGTATATACCGCTGGCCCCCTGCACTACGTGTCAGCCGATCTGCACGAGGGCGTGCGCTCAGCCGGCAGGCTGCACCAGGGGCAGAGCAAGGATGCAGCGCGCGAGCATCATGATTGTAACCAAAGCACCGCTTTCAAACAAATACTTGAAATTTGAATCCGTTTAAAGTCAGGAGATATTCACCTGGGGCTCCTCCAGGGCCGCTGCTAGCCGGCTGCGCTTGGGCGGCTGGCTGCCGGCGCCCTGGCCGGCCTGGCTAGCCGCCTGCGACTTGTAGGTCCCCAGCGCCGGCGCCCACAGCAGCTGCAGCGCCTGCACCCACGAATGGTGAAACAGCCGCGGGCTCAGCGCTCACGGGAACGCGCACAGGCAGCGTGAGGGCCTGAGGAGGCTGGGGATTAGGGGCACTGGCGCTGCGCAGCCTGCCGATGCTGCAGGAGGCTGCTGCAGGGGGCGCTGCAGTCTTCACACGTCACAGGTGCTGGCTCAATGCAAGCAGGCGAAAACAGGACAGCAGCCCCCAAGACGGCGTTGGGTGGCAGATGATGGCCACATGGTTTGCGAAGGTTGGAGGTTGGACAAAGGGCTTTTTGGTCTCTGGATCTAGCAGTGTGTTCATCTGGTTGCGTGATCATAAGGGTCTACCTCCTGCAGCGCGGCCAGCATCGCCTTCTCGCCGTGCAGCATGACCTTGCGCTTGTCCGGCGTCACGTTCACATCGTACCTGCAGCGCCAAGCATCGCAACCTGTTTCAACAGGGTCGATCATCGAATGGTAGCTGCCTGGCACGAATCCGAGGCGGTGCTGGATGCGTTGGGCATGCGGCGTGCGGTGGGCGTCAGCGGCAGCCGAGCAGCAAAGGCAGCAAATCTACCGGCACCCTGCCCGTTTCAACCACCACAGGGAATACAGCGTTCTCAGAACTCCTTCAACAACTGCAAGAACTCATGCAGGTGTATTGTTACAACCAAGCCATTTTTATTTCTATTTTTCCTATGGTTTTTAGTTTGACTACATACAAGAATCGAAAATTTTGTGCTCATTAGAGTCCGCGCACGTGTCGGGGGGCATGGTGAAGTTGACGATGGCGAGCGGGCGCGATGCGTTGGCGGCGGGGCTGGACAGGGACTTGTAGGCGTCGTTCAGGATGCGAACGGCCTTGGGCAGGTCCACCGGGCGGCCGTTGAGGTAGAAGAACTGACGGTCGCCGCCCGCGCGCCCGTTGCCGGGCCCCGCCTTACTGACCATCCTGCACGGGAGGTAATGCACAGAGTACAGACATTCACAGCTGCGAGCTCGTGCTGTGGGTGGTGGAAGATTGGCGGTCGCCGCCGGCGCGCGCATCGCCCGCTCTAACCACCGTCCTGCGGGTGCGGCAGTGCACATTTCCTACCCATTTCGTTGGATGCACAGCGACCTTTGAGGTAAAGAAAGTGGCGGTCTCAGCCTGCACGGCCGTTCCCGGCCCGCCTTGCTGACCACCCTGCAGGTGACAACGTACAAATATTTAGATGCACAGCCGTTGAGGTAGAAGAGCTGGCGGTCGCCGCCGCGCGTCCGTCGCCGGGCCCCACCCTGCACAAGAGGACAGGCACAGTTGTGTCGAACTGTGTGAAGTTCACGGGGAACACACAGCTGCTGTGGGACACTGTAAACGGCGCTCGCCGCCGGCACGCCAGTTGCCAGGCCCAGCCTTGCTGACCATCCTGCGAATGAAAGGTAACGCACAATGAAGAACTCTACTTTTTTTAGGAAACACAGACAGAGTAAGCCCCAAAGCCCACATTACCTTGCATTGCAGTTCCCTCAGCAAGTACGATGCTCACCCGCTGATCTGCAGGCCGGCGGCGCCGGCCGCACGCAGCTGTGGCGCCCTCTTTCTGCCCACGATTGCCCAGCAAATCTTTTAGCATTTGCAACGCACCCGCTGATCTGCGAGCCGCCGGCGCCGGCCGCCTGCAGCGGCTGCAGCTGCTCTGCGGTTGCCTGAAACCGCACTGCCTGACATGAGAATTCCCCCAGCATCTTTGTATTTTGGCCAAGTACGGGCCAAATGTAGACCACTGTTTGGATTTGATATTTGCAATGCTCACCCGCTGGTCTGCAGGCTGTTGGGGCCGGCAGCCTGCGGCGGCTGCAGCTGCTCCGCGGTGCGGCTGCCGAAGACCGCGTTGCCTGACGCCTTAATTGCCTCAGCATATCTGCATATGGAGCCGACTGCAAGCCAGATGCGGGCCAGATGAATCCAACTGGTTGGTATTATTATTTGGAATGTTCACCCGCTGATTTGCAGGCCGCCCGGGCCGGCAGCCTGCACCGACTGCAGCTGATCCGCGGTGCGGCTGCCGAAAACCGCCACCACGTGATCCCGCAGCGCCGCCGAGCCGGGCGTCGAGACAACCACGCTGCGGCTGCCTGTGCCGGACTGCAGCCAACGCTGCACGCGTTGTGAGGAGACGAATGTGGTTCTGCACTGAATCTGCGACCATGGTCGTGTTTTCAAATCACACGAGTTTGCTGGTGAAATGAGCACCGGCGTGTGCAAAGAGTGCTGGATGATACGAAATATGCAAAGCCAACCATACTGCCCACCTGGTTGGAGCAGGTGATGCGGACGCGGGTGGAGATGAGGGCATAGGTTTGCAGCAGCGCCACCAGCTTGCTGAACTCGCGACGCAGGTGCCGCTGCAGCTCCTGCGCACAAGCACGTAAAGCGAGACGTAAACAGAGCGAAACTCATGGTTCAAATTGTTTCTGAGCGGCATCTCTACATAATATCGACAGCAGTGCCGCCCGCGTGCTGAGATTGTGGCGCAGGTGGCGCTGCAGCTCCTGCGCGCAGTGGATCGTACGAAGTGAACGATTGGTCGGTCTCACTGGGTCGGCTACATTTACGAAAATCCTGAGATATGGAGGGGGGCACGTTCCAGACCATCAGCCTTTCAACTCGCGGCGCATTTTTGCCGAAGGCACAACACGCTGACACAGATTGTTGCAACATCAGTCACGTCCTGTAATCATTGACCCACTCAGCGGTGCACAGGCAGGGCGCTGAACAGGCCGCGCACGGCGACAGTCGTCCCTGTGCCCGTGACGTTGCCGCCTGGCCCCTCAAATCTGTTATGATAAGTCTTTACGTTTGATGCCGCTCACCAGCCCTGCCGGACGCGCACCTTGTGGCGAGCAGGCAGCGCCTTGAACAGGGCGTGCACAGCGATAGCCGTTCCCGCCGCCCGCGCTGCCGCCTGGCCCGTCAGAATCTGTTGTTTGAACTCTTTGTACTTGACTTTGCTCCCCTGCTCCAGTGGTCTCCCACCTTGTGGCGCACGGGCAGCGCCTTGAACAGGTCTCGCACGGCGACGGTGGTCCCCGGCGCCCGCGCCGCCGCCGCCTGCCCAGTCAGCGCGCCTTCGCGGTCGTAGGTCAGCCGCGCCGCCGCGCCCTGGTCCTCGGTGCGCGTGACGATCGACACCTCTGCCAGCGCGGACAGCGAGGACAGCGCCTCGCCGCGGAAGCCAAACGTGCTGACGGCCTGCGGGTCCGGAAAGAGAGTTTGTCGGTGTGGTGCGTGAGCGGCAGCGCGTGACGCGGTCAGATCCGCCAGCGCGGACAGCGAGGACAGCGCCTCGCCGCGGAAGCCGGAGGTGGAGACGGCCTGTTGGCATGTGACGAAGTAGAAACAAGATCCGCGCCATGATAAAGTTTCTGCTGCTGGGTCAGCGCGGCACAAGCCGAATGTCGTGGCAGTGCAGCACACCGATGGGCAGCGACCAGACGCTGCGAGTAATTCCCGGACCCCCCGCGCAGACTTGATGCATGGATCCAATTGCTTGGATGTGTATGTTCTGAAGTCCACAGGTAGAACATGAATCCACCTCCAGGTCGGTGAAGCGCGACAGCTTGGAGGTGTGGTGCTTGAGCGTCACGCTCTGGTAGTCGCTCGGCTGGATGCCGGGGCCATTGTCTGCCACCTCTATCAGCTCGCTGCCGCACTCCTTCAGCCGCACCTGTGGCATGATAGACACAGCTGTCGTGCCGGATAGACACAGGTATCATGCCGAAATGCCGGAATTTGCAGTGCGATTCAATATGCACGAGAGTGCTGGAACCGCCATGCGAGCACGCGAGTGCCAAGCGGAGGCAACCGTGAAGCGGTGGCGGGTGCCTCACCTCGATGGACGTCGCCCCCGCGTCCAGGCTGTTCTCCACCAGCTCCTGTGGAAGGCAGGGCAGCGTCGGATCTTCCTGAATCCGTATCGTGCCAATTAGGAGGGTCCGCAGACGCACGCAATGCATGCTGCGCCCGCACCTTGGCACATCCAGCCAGGTCCAGAATGACCTGCCCCGAACATATTCGGTGCAGTGAGCTTTTATCTATCGCCTGGATGCGGTGTGGCGGGCGAGAGGCTGCCATTCTTTGCATCTACATTGGTGGACTGGAATTCAAAGTCGCGACACGAGAATGTGCCTCAAACTTGCGTGGGTCTGAGTGACATCTCGGAATGGCCTTGGAGACGTTTTTGACGTGCGAAGCAGTGGTATTGAAGGTCTGTTTTGCGCGGCACGTCGCGAAATTGTGTCATGGGTTGAAAGGCATCGAAGAATGAAGTCTGCCCAACGTTGGAAAGGGCAAAAAGGAGAGGGGTTATGCCCATTGATGTGCTTGCACATAGTGCTGACCTGATGCCACTGTGATCTGACAGAGCTCTATGTGCGGTAAATCTGGCCCACAAAGCATCCATGAATCGCGAGGAGCCATTCCTCAAGCACAGCGTTCATGCCGCGAACATGCAGTTATGCACGGCGGCAACACGCCATTGACCGCTGATGCGCCAACACGTACGGTGCTGTGGCGCTTCTTACAGGCGATGTGAGACTGTCATGACCTGCGGCATCAGTCCGGCGGCGCCTGACTGTTGAAAGAGGCGACACATCCGCTGTGCACGCGTCGGCGCCTACCCTACCGCTGGCTGGCACCGCGGTGACCTGGAGAGTGGGCGCGTAGACTGGCTGGATCGGTGGATTCGACTCAAAACCACTTGGGTAAACAGACTGGTGCAGATCAACAATAAGCGCGCACGGCAAGCAGACTCTGACTCTGCATCAAATTCTCACTACCTCAGCGAGGTATGATGTGTGTGACCATGAAAATCGACACAAAGATGAAACGACAATGCTGTACCATGCTCAACAACTAACACACAACTATTACTTGATTTCTGCAATGCTGGTCTCGCTCTTCTCCATGTGAGATGTGTACTCGCGTTCCGCCGCGTCTGCGCGGCAATCCAGGAACACTGCTGGACGGCGACTCCCTGTATGAAGGGCGATGCACCCTCCCCTGGGGCACTCAACAATGGCTGACATGGTGGGCCGCTGAGGGCGGCCGTTCCCATGCTGCATCAATCTGAACATACGAAACGCCGTGCTCGCCCGCGCGCGCCACGCCCAATCAGGCACAGCTTGCTATCTAGGAAAGCACGCTAAGAATACCACTAGAAGCCGCCGCGCCGGCACTGGAGCCTGGCAGCGAGCGTTGCCGCCCCTCTGCGCACCGCGGCGGCGGTCCGCTGCCGCAGCGGCCTCAGAAGCCGACTATCAGCGCTGCCTGCCCCCTTGCACAGGTGTAGGGGTCGCCGAACCAAAGAGAGCCTCTGTGAAGTGCGACACAAGCATCTTCAGCGCGAGTATTAGCAAGCATGGCGGCACTGTCTCCTGCAACCACTCTAGCTGCGGTGAAACATCAAGGAGATGTGGCAATGAAAGCCGCCGCAACGTACCTGAATATCTTCACCAGGACGGATCCAGAACGTGCCGAGCTGACTACCACTTTCTGCAGCAAAAACAGTCAAAACATGATTGACAGTGCACCATGACCGCTAGCGGCTTGCGACGTTGCGAGCGCGCGGCAGACACTGGCTTGCTGGGCAGGTGCGCTCACCGTGAATATGCAACGAGACGGGCCGTAAGCCAGTCCTGCAGGTGCAGAGGGTCATTGACGTGAGCGCCTGAAAGCTAAGGCAGCAGCGCATTTATAGAGTGATTCGGCACAGCATCCGTCACCTCCTCTTCCAATCCAGCTGAACCGGATCACGGTGCCAGCCCGAACTCTCCGTGAGGTTGGACCACGCAACAGCCATGCCACAACCTGGGGCAGTGCTTGGGCACCGTCAGCCAGAGGGAACTTCGTGGCTTCGTGGCTGAGCAAACGGGACTCGTCTATGTCGAGCACCAGGGGAGCTTCAGGGCGGCATGTCATCTGGATGCAGTGTGACTGCGCGTCCAGCGTATGCGTCATTTCGCCCGCGCCCGCGCCCGCGCCTTCGAAGCAGATTTGGCCCTAGTGACAAACACATAGGTCACCTGCAGCAACGAGCTCTCGCCGTCGCCGGCCCTAGCGCCACCAGCTGAAGGATGAAACAGCTTGAGCGACTCGCAGGCAACCGACTTTGCTGGCCCGGCTGCGAAATAAGTAGAGTTGCTGACATGATCAAAATCCAGGAGGTCGCGAGATAGAGTTGAATGACCGGGAACTCACGGAGCAGTTTGCGGCCGGCGCCTGCGACCTCCCAGTGCGTCTCAGGCACTGGCTCCACTGGCTGCTCCGCTGCTGCCACAGACGAGGCTCCGGCGCACGCTGCAATAGACGATGCGCCTGCGCACAGCCAAACCTCTAATCACCTTGCGGCACTGATGGCGCAACAAAATTTGACTAGATGCGCGTGCGACTGAATTGCAGGCGTCAATTCCGTGCCACAGCAGCTGGCGCGGGGTGAACTCCGTGCCGAGTCTCTGCACGCGCCTGCGAGCAGGACGATCGCCCACCACGCTGCTGCTGATGATGGGGTCATTGCATCGCTTTCCGCTGGCGCCTGGCTGAGTGTTTGACTTATGCCAGCGAACTATTGTCGCCACGAAAAATAACTTTTCGTACTGTAACAGCGCCAGCTTGCTAGTCGTGAGACGCGCGCCGACATCCTGACAGCTGTTGAGTTCTGGTACACGTGACGTCAGGTCGTCGCCTCGATTTCACACTCCCCCTCCCTCTCCCACCCTCCCTATGAATTCACATAGCCAAGCCCTCTAGACGTTCACATCCGTGGCCTCGAGGCGTTTCTCAATGACAAAGCCGGCGTGCCCTGCGGCGCCAATGTGGCGCTGCCGCTGCCGCCCTCGCCTAAGCTGCTGAGACTAGTGCCTCGATGCCGCCATCGCCGCGAGTAGCGCAGAACCCCTGGCTGACGGGGGGCTGGCGATGCCAGGCCGCAGGGCACTCCCGCCGCCGCGCTCGCGTCCCTGGCGGCCTGAGGCGGGTCACCCCCCATCCTTCTGTCCACGAGGCTGAGCTTCGGCTTGGCAGCCGATGGCGCGCGCGTCGCGCCATCGACCCCCAGGCTGTGCACCGTTGCCGTCTTTTTCGTTGATGCAGTGTGCGGCTTGGCAGCTTGCCACCGCCGCCACGCGAGGGAATCTGTGCGATGGAATCTGTGCGAGGGGTTGCCGTACAAGTAGAGAGCTAGTCCAGTCCCAAAGCTTTGAGACGCTCTTTGTATGACAGAACCGGTCCCCGGCGGACCACCTCGGAGCTGCCAATGCAGCCGCTGCCACCAAAGCCATTGAGATCGGTGTCTCCGATGCCGCCGTCTTTGCTGCCGAGGTGCAACGAGAAGCCCTGGCTGCCGGGGGCCGCCGCCAAACTGCCACTCGCCGCCGTTGCCGCGACGCCAGCGGCCTGCGGAGGTCCAACACCCATCATCTGGTCCATGAGACTGAGCGACGGTTTAGCAGCCGCGCGCGGTGGCCCATCAGCCCCCGCCGGCTCGCCCACGCCCGCGTCGCTGTCGCTGTCATCGACCCGGTGCGCAGCCCGGCGGCTGTGCGCAGGCACGCCGCCGCCGCCCCCTGCCGTCGCCGCTGCATCGGCGTCCGTCAACTCCTGGTCCTCCGCCGCCTGCGACCCGCCGGTCTGCTTCTGGCCGGTGCGGCGGGTGGCGCGGTTCGCGCGCGCTGCGGCCGCGCGGGTGCGTGCCGTGCCACGCTCGCGAGGTGGCTGCTCGGCCCCAGAGTCCGCCTCGCTGCCGCTGGCAGCCCCATCCACACTGCTGCCGTCACTGCTGCCGCCCGCGTCACCTGAGGGGGGCGCCTCGACGTCCGACTCGTCGGGCGAGGGCGAGCGGCGGCGCTTGCCGCCGCCACGGCCGCCGCCGAGGGGCCGACCGCGCCCGCGGCCCAGCGCCTTTGCACGCGCGGGCGCGCCTCTGGCGATGGGGGCGCCGCCGCCCCGCTGCCGTGGCGCGGCCTTCGCCGGCGATGCCTTGCCGGGGCTTCCGGCCGGCGGCGCGACGCCAAAGGCTGCCCAGGGCCACCTGCCAGCAGGACAAGATGGGAGATATGATTGCGGAGTCTAGCTTGCACACTGCCAAGTCTCATATGTATTGTGCTGTGATTACTGTGAATACGGATTGAAAAGGTGACCATGAAATGGCATGTTGAATGCCTGCGTGTGGCGTCGATTCGTCAAGGGGCACCTGCTGTCGCCATTGGCAGGGCTGTCGGCGTCCGCCGCCCCCAGGTTGGGCTGGTACTCGTGCTCCGCTGGCATGGGCGTTCCAGCGGCTGCGGCCGCAATGCTGTCCTCGACCCACCTGCAGCAAATTGATTGTGGCATTAGCTGGCTGCCAGTACTCGGCTCAGGCGCCGCAGTTGATGTGTGAGGTACAAGACTTTTGGTCCATGGCTGGGAGCAAGTTTCAGGTTGGCATATTCGTTTCGGTTCTGTTTCGTTTCGGGATCCAGAGAGCTGTCCTGGGTGAGCTGTCAGCAGCCTGTTCGCCAAAGCAGCGACCAAAGACATCAGTCAGATGCTGCTGCGCCATGACGCGTTGAACTGCACAGCCTTTCCGCAAGGATGTAGGTGGGCATCTGGCTGTCGTGGGGTGGCCTTGTGATCCGTCAGAACACGCCATGACAGGCAGCACACACCTGCATCCTTGCTCACAAGTGCTGATAGGGCTGCACTTTACTGCGCACAAGGAGGAGTCCTGTGACACGATGCAGCCTGGCCGCGCACCTGTCAGTAACTAGCTGCAAGCTGCCGCGCTCCAGCCCGCTGGAACCCCGTAAGGTCGTCGAGCTGCCCTTCACGATTGGAAATCTTCCTGCCACAGAACATTGCACAGTCTGGCCGCGCACCTGTCGGTGACCAGCTGCAGGCTGCCGCGCTGCAGCCCCGCCCGCAGCGCGCGCAGCCCCGCGGCTCCGCCCGCCTGCGCCCGCACCGCGCCCAGCACGGCCGCCGGCTCCAGAGGCGCCGTGGAGGCGCTGGACAGCAGCAGGTGCGTGGTCGTGGCATCTACCGCATCGGTGCCGCGCGCCCCGTGCAGCCGCATCTGCGCAGCCAGCAGAGAGAACGTCTCGCACTGTCGGAGTTGTAATGTGCTGCAGAAGCCCTGGACAGCAGCAGGCAGCAGCAGGTGCGTGGTGGTGGCGTCCCGTGCAGCCGCATCTGCACAGGATGAAGACATCTCCTTCTGGCATGGGCAGTTTTGTGTATAGTGGCTCCTTTCTGGCAACGCCACATGGCCCTCCAGGAAGGAAGCAACCTGAGGCGCTGCTGGGCCTTGACATATGTGCAGGGGGGTTGCAGGAATGCACCGGAGGCTGCTGCTGTTGCAAGGCAGGACCTCGCACCTGCATCTGCAGGCGCTTGGAGACGCAGGAGGCCAGGCACGCCTGCGCCGCCGCAACTTCGGCGCCGCCGTCAGCGTCCCCACCCCTGACGGCGCTGCCACCGCCGTCGCCGCCTCCTGCAAGCGCCGCGGGTTCTGCCACAGCCGCAGCAGCCGCTGCCGGCTGCAGCCGCACCGCCGCCGCCTTGAGGCCCAGGAACAGGGTGCTGGCGGCGCTGTGGGCGTCTCCGCAGGCTGAAGACAGCTCCGCCGCCAGGCTCCGCAGAATCGGCATCGGGTCCACGTCGGCCGCCGGCCTGCGCAGACAACATTGCGCAGCGTCGGCACCTTCCAGGCTTTCAGGGCATGATTCTGGACATGGCGAAACACTTTTTGCACTTGAGCGCCACTCGACGCGACGCGCGTCCCTTCAAACTGCAACCGAGCTGCCGACAGGGTCTTCCCGGCCGTTCCCACAGGTCTCCACATATTTATGGGTCTCCACGTAAGAACCTGCTTCCGGAAAGCAAAAGCGCTCACGCTGCAGCCTTGCGCTTGCTGCCCTGGGCGGGTGACGGCGTAGGCGCCGGCCTGTCTGCTGGCAGCTGGCCGCCAGACGAGAATGCCCTGGCCAGCTCCGCCATGTCAAGGTCCGCCAGCCGCGTGTGCGACTGCAGGATGGCGCGCATGTCCTCCACGTTGACATCCTCATAGTACCTGCAAGACGACGAGAGAATTTTGAGGGGAGCATAAGCAGAAAAGTACAATGGGAGGCAACGCGGCGTCCTCCACATTGACGTCCTCGACGTCGCACCTGCGAGAAGGCGGCATTGGCAATTGAAGCAGATGTGCAAAACGAGACGTGAGGTGGCTCCCTCAAGAGTAGACCCCACCCAGCCGCGCACATCCTGTTCGTTGACATCCTCAGAGTACCTGCGAATGCGGCAGGCGCGATTTCGAGGAGCAGAAGCAAATAGTGAGATGGGAGGCATCGTTCTGAGACACAGATGCAGGATGGAGCGCATTTCCTACACAGTGCCATCTTCGTCATACCTACATTTTGAGCAGCGGAAGCGAACAACTGGATGGGAGGCGGCGTGTTTCGAGGGGAATCCCCCCAGCCCTGGGTGTGCGACTGCGTGATGGCGGCGCGTATGTCAGTCCACCAGATCTGGTGTCCAGGCGCTATCAGTATCTCCAGGGGCAAGGGATGGGGTGGCAGCTTGAATCCGAAAGTGACTAATCAAGATCGGTAATTTCATAGAGAGGAGTAGGTTCACGGCCGCGCATAGCGCAGCTGGGTGACGTGCAGGTGCTGTCAAAGTCCAGCACTATTGACATGATGGCTGAGCATGCCGGGTGCGAGTACTCAAGGTGAGCCTCACAGCGCTGCACACTCCAGTCCGCCCAGCCATCGCTATCCCCTCTTACAGTGAAGTTTTTTCTGAAGAAAGGAAGGGGCGAACGGTCGCAGAAGCGGCTGACGCCCTCCGAGACCTCCTGTTCAGCGTTCAATTGCTCTTTGTTCAAACGCTTTGCAGTTCACGGCGGCTTCAAGCAACCAGCATGGAAAGGCGCACGGGTCACAGAAGCGGCTGACGTCCTCCATGGCCTCGAGGGTGGCGGCGCTGATGCTGAGGTAGTGACGCGGCATGAGCGGCACCAGCGCCCCCGCCGCCTCGCACTCGAACAGCCACTGCGCCCCATGGTGGTAAGCCTGAGATTGACAGCCAATGCAGCTGACTTTTGGTGGGCTGCAGCCAAACCTACGACACCTGTAGTCTGTATCGCAGTTGCCCGACTGTTCAATTCCGCGCCTGCAGGCTGATGATGTCCCGCCCCCGCTGCTTCGCGGTCTTGAACTCCATGCCGCGCCCGGAGCTGAGGTAGTACCCCGTGCTGCTGGGCAGGTACGTCTGCATGACCTGCACGCCAGAACGGGTGCACGAGATGCAGGGGCGGCCATGTCAACTGCGATGTCTGAAAAGCACTGACAGGCCGCCCAGGCCCTCTATACAAGCAGACCAGGCTGCCGACAAGGTTGGGTTAGGATCGCCTCGCGAAGCAATGGAAAGCCGCCTGCCGCCCAGGCGCCTGGTGACGCGCGCGCCCGCAAGCAGAGATCAGAAACTGTGCAGTGTGCAGTGTGACAATCAGGCGGCGCACCTTGTCGCCCAGGCGTCTTGACAGGCTCTCCACCCCCGCCTTGCCGTCGCATGTTTGATGTCTTCGACATGTTGCATGATTGACGATTGCAGGTGGCGCACCGTGCTGCTCAGGCACTTGACCAGGCTCTCCACCGCCGCCTTGTTCCGGCCGGAGTGTGATATGTTGAGAAACACGATACGCAGCAGCGAGCACCTTGCCGCCCAGGCGCTTGACCAGGCCTTCCACCTCCGCCTTGCCGCGGCCAAAACACATCATTTCGCACAAAAAGATGTGCGATGCCCCAAAATTATGAGTTACTCACCTTGCCGCCCAGGCGCTTGACCAGGCCCTCCACCTCCGCCTTGCCGCGGTCGCCATGGTCCGCAAAGGCTACCGTGGCGTCGCCCAGCACATCCGCCTCCACCGCAACGTGCGACAGGTCCGTCGGCAGAAACTGCACACGTTTCAGAAAGGAGGACATCGGCACCGGGCGTGTCGTCCCTGTGACGCCAGCACACCGGCAATGGCAGCCAGGGCGACTGCCGCAGCGGTCTGCCGATGCTCATTCCGCGGCAGGCAGGGCGCGCTTATAAGCAAGCCACTCGCTCTGCTGGCATGTGCTGAGACTGGAGCTCGGCAGCTTGTGTGGCTATTGGGTCCGACGACATCCACAAAAAGATTTCACAGAGCAGAATCTGTGCACCTGGTCCATGACGCCAGCGCGCTTCAGCGGCGTTGCGCGCTCCGGCTTGGCCGCGGGCGCCTTGCCGCGTCTGCCCGCCATGCCGCGGTGGTGGAAGTGGCGGCCGCCGCCGCCGTCCGATGGCCTCACCAGCTCGTCTGCGTCGGATGCCAGATCACTTTCCGTTCAGCGCCGGAAGTTGCGGCATCTCCTTCGCTCGGGGTACTCTCCTTGTGGCATTGTCAACTTTGCGGCGAGATCCTCAACCTTTTGCGCACCTTGGAACACATACGCAGCTGCGATACGCCACATCTATGTGCCGCTCTGAGCCCAGCTCAACAGGCGACTCCAATGTAGGCGTGTACGAAGAGGAGAGAAACCGAGTGACTTCCAGGTCTGACAAAAAGGACGCACCGACCTCGATGCACTGCTCCACCAGCTGGCACGGCTCCTCATGCGTCTGCACCTCCACCGCCGCCTCCAGTCATGCAACAATTTACCCTTTCCAGAATTGTTTCTCGTTAGATAGGTCAGGTAATTGGCGGTAGATGACGATGCGCACCGGCCTCCACGCGCTGCTCCACCAGCTGGCACAGCTCCTCGTGCGTCTGCACCTCCGCCGCCGGCTTGTCCCAGCGCATGCGCACGACAGTGGGGAAGCGCATCGAGTAGCGCGCCGCAAACACCTTGCTGGATATCAGCCGCACGTCGCCCTTGATCTGCAGTGCGCCACCAAACCTTGCAATCAGCATCTCACCGTGTCACATTTGCAACTTTGACGGCGCAAAGCGGTTGCTGGAAATCAGCTGCACCGCGGCCGTGTTATGTAGGTGCCAGCCACCATCACTTGCAGTAGCGCCTACCTTTCATATACCCTGCTCCTTCCAGCATCATGAGGACTTGGTGATGCCCTTGGAGGACACTCTCTCGAGCTTTTCAAGCAGCAGAGGTTCTCAGCAGCGCACCATGACGACGATGGACTTCGTGATGTCCCTGACGAACATGTCGGGCTGCGCTTTGAGGTCGCGTGTGCCCTCCAGCGCCGGCGGCTTGCGCTTCTGCAGGAAGAAAGAAGTCATCCTTTCACCATGACGAATCGTTTTGTCAGATCTACGGGCCTGTGTCCAAACTCCAGCGCGAGCGACATGCGGCAAGAAGCACAGAGCCGCACAATCAAAGCAGCAGCAAAGACATAAACACAGAATGCACACAGGCATTCATGTGGAGCTGGAACGGTGCCAAGCGTGTCCCAGGATGCACCTGTAGGTTGCCCTCCAGGTGCTTTTCGATCTGCGCCCGCTCCACGTCTGAGTTGCCGGTGCCCACCCTGTGCAGAATACAACAAGTGAACGATGATGCTGCCGTCATGGCCCTGGAGCATAAGGATGATGAGGATGAGCAACGGGTGTTTGAGCAAGGGACGGCGACCAAAACGAGATCAGGAGGGCGACAGCAGTCGGATCGAAAGGCGGGAACACTATTCTTACTTGCAGAAGGTGATGAACTCGGTGGGCGGCTTGTTGTCGGCGCGGGAGCCCTTGGCCAGCGCCAGCAGGAACTCGCCCAGCTGCCCGCCGCGCCGCCCCGTGCCGTACCTGTGACCGAGAGGAGTCAAAGCGCAAATTGGTTTGCGCATTTATATTCACTTGCATAGACCTGTGCTCTGTGCTCACATGACAGCGCCTTCTTGAGCTATGGCCAGCATGGATGCGAGAAGCAGCCGCACCAGGCGCCCACGATGACGGCGTCGATGTCCGGCGTGTCCACATAGTCTGCAACAAGGCAACACGCCAGTGTCACATCGGGGCCATACTCATGTCTGTGTGACGCCACTATTATCTGTACGTCATTTACGTAGCATCGTGCCTGTGTTTTGATGACTGTCATTGGCAAGCAGCAGCTGAGCGCCATGTGTGCTGGTCGCTCCAGCCATCCGAATGTGCCAGAACAGTGCGGCCTCCGGATGCACAGGTGATCACTGCGCATGTGCTGAGGAAAACGCACCTGGCTTGATCTTCTGCCAGGCGAAGCCGCGGTCGTTCATCTTCCAGGGCGACGAGGTGTCCTTGATGACAATGCCCTCCTCCTGCGGCACAAAAACAGCAGTAACTCGTCATGGAAATACATGAGAACTCTACGTTAGCAATCTCAATCTACCACAGCCCTCCCACTCCCATGGGTCGCATATACACCTGTGAAATCGTGCGTGCGCAGTTGCACGGTGCACACCTTCAACCTGAGCATGGAAGCATCTGAGATGGATACAGCGACGCACCTTCAGACGCGTGGCCTCCTCCAGCACGTCCCTGCGTCGAGTCGCAGTAAAAACCTCAGCGGCCCTTCCTCAGCATGTCACTGACTCTAGCATGGAGATGCACGACTGCACGCAATCAAGGACTTTGCGTCGTGACTGTCCTTGCAAAGCTCAGGGTGTGCACCGGATGTCGTCCACAGTCTTGCAGATGCGGGAGGCGGGCGGGCCCTCCAGGAAGGGCTCGCCGGGCAGCACTGTCACGACGCGCGCACTCAGGTTGCCTGCGTCAGGGACAAAAGATATGAAAGAGCTTTTGTCCCCATGCGAATACTTGCGAATACAGCGCCGCAGAATCCTGATCGTTAGGATCTGTCGCTGAGCTGCAGCACAGATCAGTGTGGGCTTATGGACATCTTAGTGAAACCTGTCACAGGAACTTTGAGACCACGATGACGCGCCTATGCGAAAGCCCTCCGCGGCCGCCGGCTTGACGGCCTCCCGCAGCATCTGCTGCCGCTCCAGCAGCGTGCGGTTGATGACGCTCTGGTCCTGCCGAGGAGTTCAGAGATGCATGCTATTCAGCATTCGCCAATAGCGAGGTGGGGGAAACCAGAGGCATGTGTCGCATTGTTGCAGGGATTGTGTCATCCGAATCGCAAAACGCTGGCAGATAATTGAGAATTCGAGGGAGGCATCACCTTCCAGTACAGGATGTCGAATGCGAGGTATGTTATCTGCAGCTCTGACACCTGCGAGTGCGGCAAAAACTTGGGCCTCAGTGGCCTTCAGGACTTGGCCCCAGGTTCACCTGCGGACTCGGCTGCAAGCGCCGCAACTCAAGAGCATCTGCCAGACTCCGGCTGTGCACAACTTGCTCTGGCTCAACAGAAATTTCCATTTGCGCCGAGGGGACCTGCGGTGGCGCGCTTACCGCCTCGACAATATGATGTCAATCCATTCTGAATCAGCTGATGGCAGTTTCCTGCTGTTGATAAAGTTCTTTACAGAGTCCGTCAACTCTGCAAGACTCGTCTGCCGCACCGTGGGGATGGTGTACTCGCAATTGGCAGCATCGCGATTGTTGGCACCAGAATGACAAGTTTCATTCTGCTCTTTCAGGTCTAACACCTGCCATGTTGATGCTGCTAGTGTCGAAACTTCCCTTTCTCGCACCGTGGGAATGGTGTACTCGGGGTCGGCGGCGGCGCGCTTGTCGGCGCCCTCCACCTCCACCTCCGCGTCGGCGTGCCGGCCGTCGCGCGCCGCATGAATGGCCGACTTCAGGCCGCCGAAGTGCTCGAACATGCGCCTGCAGGCGGCGCGGCAGCATCATCATAACGAACCCTTGGCTGAACCAGCGGACAGGATGCGGCACCATTCATCGCAGCACCTGGGCAGCAACCTGGTGGGGGCCCGGCAGCCGGGTCTGTAAAACCTGATGGACCAGTGTCCTTGACACAGTGAAAGCCGGGGGAAAGCCCCCGAGCTTTTGAATGAAACATCTGACAGCCTTGTTAGTAGGTGAACGCACTTCTCTGGGCGCCACACGATGAGCTCGCCATCCAACACCACATTGTCCGCGGTGAGCTGGGCGCGCACCTACGCAAGTCAATGTACAACCTTAGCAGATCAGAACCTAAACACCTCGTGAAAATTACGTTCAAAACGCCCATGGAACTACTAATAAGCATATAACGGGTCAAGCGCAATCTCTCAAGGTTCCTGGCCAAGCCCCACACTTCGATTCCACCAGCAACAAGCTGTCTGCAATCGTGATGCAAATGCAAGCAGGGTGCCGCGCCCTGCAGGCCATGTGCATGACTGCACTGCCTGTGTGACTGCATTAGTTGCCTGCATTGCATGCATGCCTGCAGCCCAGAACCCTAACTGGGCGCGCACCATGGCGTCCAGGACATCGTAGGAGGACTTGGCGCCGTGCTCAAAACCCTGGCGCGAGTACCAGTGCACCTCCTGCCCCTTCACCAGGTGTAGCTGCGACGGGATGAAACAGCAGCTCGTCAGCCAAGCTTGTGGTCAGCACAAGGTAGCCTTTGATGGATGCAGTGCCTGCAAAGCCCTGAAGTGCAGAGCTCCGAGCACAACCTTCGCAGATGACTGACAGATGATGCACAGAACTCCTCACACAGCCATAAGTCAGCGGCACCTGCATGCGCTCGCCGTCGAACTTGGTCTCCACGATGGCGGGCCGCCCGTTGAGCTTGGTGTGCGCGTACTCGACGCTGTTGGACGCCACCGCCAGCATCGGCCGCGCCGGCTGCCCCGGCTCGAGGTCCTGCGCCGCACGAAATCATGCAGAATCGTGTGAAGCATGCATAATCAATCAAAGTTTACCAAAATTGCCATTCAATAGTCTGTAATTGCATGACCTCGGCGAAATGTGCCGTGCCGCTTGGGCGCGGTTGCTTGAACGCCCGGGAAGCTTTGCGACTGTCCAGGTATTGCACAAAGTAAGTGGCAGCTTGCTATTGACCCTGCCTATCTGCCGAGGTTGCCCGCACCTTGCACGGCGTCAGACGCCACCGAAGATAGTTAAACATTGCACCGGCCGCATGGCATCTGCCGCATGGCATGTGGTTGGGCAATGAACCGCGCCGCACCTTGCGCGGCAGGCGCTTGGAGCGGTCGATGAGCTGCGTAACAACGGCGTGCAGCGACATGGTGGTGTTGTACAGGTGCTCCGCATCCTGGTGCAGGTGTTTGAATACCAGGTTCTCCGTCAGCCCCGCCTGCAATTTGCCAAATGCAGGTCGTAGTTCTAGTTGAAATCAGGAATTCACGATTGATGCATGTCAGAGATGCCAGTGGCGCTGTGGCAACAGGGCAGTAGGCAGAGCACGAAATGCGCTTGTCAGGGCTTTCGGGCATTGCTACCCGAAGCCATTGCTCAATGTGGCAGCCAGCAGGATGCGGTAGACCTCAAAAGAAGACACGATGCGCTCTTGCCTTGAGCTCCTTGATGATGAGCGCGGTGATCCAGCGCATCATGCGCGGCGTGCACCTGCCACATTCCACATAGAGCATACTTGGTCAAGGGCATTGCCAGGGACCTGCACAATTGGGGACTCGCTGTAACGAGGTTGATCAACACCAACACACTTCCAGCAGGCTGCACTGACCACAGGACACAACAGGCCACAACAATCCCTGTCCCACCCCCTTTCGAACCCCTCCTCTGACGCACATGTGCATGAGGTAGCGCAGGACGTCCTTCTTGGCGTTAGCGCCGTCCGCTTTCGCCAGCTCGTCCAGTTTGGCGTTCAGCATGCCAACCGTCAGCTCACGAGCGCCTGCAGAAGCATTGTCAGCGGCTAATCATGTGAGACTGGCTTGTCGAGAGTTGACCGTGCCAAGCATCAGCTTGTTCACGTTTGGTTATGTCAAAGGCTTTCTGTGCTGAGGGTTGGCGTGTCAGTTCCATTCAGAGCGGCGCCATCATCCTTGCAGGCTATCGCATGGCAGTAGGCACGTCGCGGCGCACCTTCTTGATCATCGTCGTCCTTGTCGCAGTGGTTCGTGAACAGGAACTGCGGGGAACCAGACCCACGATTGTCACCAAGATCCTGACTGAGGCAGTCCGACACATGCTTGCTTAAGAAAACGGCCAGAATGAGACAGGACTTTCCAGCTCATTTCACGGAAAACACTTCGATTTCCTTGCAGCTGATCCGGACCTCCTCCATGGCCGCGGGGAAGTTGCCGGCCGACTTGCTGCTGTTGCCGCGCCGCCAGTTGACCGCCTTTTTGGCGTTGGCGTTCGCGTTGACGTCCAGGTTGCACGCCTGCACGAGGGCCTTCGACAGCCCCTGCTCCTTCCACCTGCAATCGCGGTGGATTGCACAATCACATTCAACGTGCAAAGGGTGGGCTCAACGTGGCTCAACGCGCACAGTTGCAGCTGCGTGTGGCATGATTACATGGCTGTGGATGCTATATACCACATGGCGCACCCGTAGTTGCCGCGGGTTTCGTCCTCCTGCGGCACAATCGCTTCAACCTCAGCCCTTACGGAGGGGCCGCAACATAGCACAAGAACGGCGCAACGGTTTTATGACTCACCTTCGGCAGCAGCAGCCTGCAAGCCATAGCACAAGGCAAAGGGTTCAGCTACAGTCGAGCGGATCTGGCAGCACTGAGACAGCTGGGCGCGGCAATTCGCAAATCAGACAGCACCTGTAAATCTGCCACGCCTCCTGGTCGTGCTGCGGAATGACCTTGTCCCTGAAGTGCACGTACAGCTTGGCCCGCTGCCTAACTGAGGCTGATGACATTGCATCATAAAGCTTGGTGAGGTCCAAGAATGGCCTGTCCGCCGGCTTCATCACGCGCAGTGGATATCAGGATCCAGCTGCGCAGGCATGTCACAATGGCGGTCCAATGGCGCAGGTCTTGTCAGGACGTTATGGTGACGGTCCTCTCGGGTACACATGTGAAGGACGATCGAGACTGCATGTCTGCTGGGGTTGAAGCAGGCTTCCGGAACATCAAGACACCATCAGCCTGGTGCAGCGCGTCTGCACCGTATGCTGCGCCGCTGATGAGCGCGGGATCATGTTTCTAAGCAGCAGGGTACAGCCGCGGGCATCGAGATGCTTGCAGGGCTGAAAGTGGTTGCGGAATCAGCGAAGCAGCTGGGACGAAAGCATGCACAGCATGATCTCTGTTCGGGACACGTGCGTGACTCTGGTGTGTTGCACATTTGAATTGCTGTCTCAGAACAGTAATCACTTTGATACCTAGCATTGCTGTATAGCAGGATGCAAAGACACGCCTGACCCCGCGCATCCTATTGCCAGACACGCACCCGAACTCGTTGGCCATGACGTCGCTGCAGCAGTGTCACAGTGTTGCGCAGCCACCCTTCAGAGCAGCACGCGTCCGCAGCAGCAGGATAAGGTCATGTGCAGCACCAAACCGCTCGCGCCGGCTCGTCGCTGCAGCTGTCTCAGGTGCAACACCTGCGGCGCATGGCGTGGCGGAGCATGTTCTGGCATCAACTCCGTTGATTCATCAATGCTTGCGACCGAGATAGGACTGAAGGCCTTGCTGCCAATATATTGCCGCAACCGTGCCTACGCCGCGCATATATCTGAAACTCTCGCCATGCGGCATCCTACAGGTGGCAGCGGCAACCATGTGTTGGAGGCGGCCAAACAGCAGCTGCTACTACGCATACAGGGGCTGCAGCGGGGCTCAGCAGCCGGCAGCTGGAGCCGCGCGCTCGTCGAGGAGGCTCAGGTCAGCCGCTGTGATGATTCATGCATGTTTCTAATGCACATTTCAGTCATGTGCGCACGCACGCCACCATATGCATCCAACCTCATGCAGGTTGAGCTGGAGGCATTCGGTGGCGACATTGATTTCAAGAAGCTGGCTGGCCTGTGGAGGCTGGTCTACACCACAGCAGACGATGTGGTGGGTACCGACCCGCCCCGGAATTGCTGATGCACCAGGATGCACATTTCAGCCGCATGGTCGTCTGGATCATGCGCACAGGGTTGGGCTTCTATTCTCTGAGTGTTCCCGAGCGAGCACGCATCTTGGTGCCTCGCAGAGGCCTTTGACAGGGGCTGCGCGGCTGCCATTTGCGCCGCTGCGTGTCGGCGACATCTACCAGCGCTTCAGCTCGCCGGAGCAGGGCACAGTCCAGAACATCATCGAGGTCAGCGTTCCCAGTCTCTTCAGCAGCCGGCCGGCGGCGAGCGCCAGCTTCGTCGTCGACGCCAGATACAGCATGTCCTCGGGAAGGAGGATCGCCCTCACCTTCGACTCGGCGAATCTGCGTGAGTAGCGCAGGCTGTTCGATGTGCTTGCTCTGGCATGGCGACGTGGGATGCTCGTGTGCTCACAGCGTCTCTGTGCATGCCCGTCCTCTTCGCGGCAATGAGGCAGCGTGATCTGACCGACGCAACCTCGAGCTGCCACTGCAGGCGATGTTCATGTCGACTCCCTGGTGCTCGCGCCCGCACTGCTGCCGCGCAGCTGGCTGCAGCACCAGGCTCTACTCTCCTTACAGCAGGTGCAGCCTTTACAATTCTGCAAAGTCCTGACGTGCGTCAACAGACCACCTTTATGTATCATACATATATACATACCATACATATATATATGGACATTCGATCCATGCTGCGATCAGTTAGCGAGCCTGATTGTGTGGACATTTCCTCTGCAGCTGCACATCAGCGTGCCGCTGCGGACGCCGGGTCAGCGGCGGAATGGGCAGGGCAATCCGCTCGGGCAGTACCAGCTGACGTTCGTGTCGGACGACGTGTTGATAGGTCGGGCATCGCAGGGTTCGTTCGTGTTCTTGCGGGAGGAAGAACAGCGGGAGGGCTGCCGCATCTTGTACTTGTGAACTGGTTTCCCTGGGATGCATGGACATTCTGGTTGTGACTGGTTGCCGGTGCTGACGAAGCTTTGATTTCTAGCTACCTAGTCGTGCTATTCGAATATCCGACATAATTGCAGCTTACATCTCACAGCTTCATGAACTCCGCCGTGCCAAGATAGAACGACGTCTTGTGGCCGCACATGTCCAATTTGTCCCGCACGGCGGCGGTTGTGATGGACAGCGTGTCTCCATGGGCCACAAGCAGGACGGTGCTGTCCTGCCTCTCTGCCTCCACCCTGTAGCCAAGACAGAGAGCGTCTCTGACTGACAGCCACAGCGCTGCAACATGCGTGGAGTGGTGTACATCAGCTTTTGTCGAGGTTTCGCAGGAACAAAGAGTCTGCTCACTCTGCTAGGAAGGCCAGCACTCTGTGAGCCACCTCCTCAACCGTCTCCCCGGCGCCTGAAAGCCGCGCAAGGTGTCAGACAACGCAAGTGCACTTTAGCAGCATTTCCAAATGCAGCAAGGTTCTCCACTCCCACCGTCTGCTGTAGGCTTGCTGGCTGTGCTGACCGCGTCTTTGTCCCAGACGCTGCAGTGCGCAGTGAGGACGCCCCATTTAACTGCAGAACAAAAAGCTGAAGGTACGCACACTTTGTGCATTGGTCTACCAAAGTACGCACCTTTGGTAGTTAGAGTCTTCCATCAGTTCAAAGGCGCCAAAGTCTCGTTCTCGAAGCGCCGGCGCTGGCCGCGGCTCGCCGGCGCCAAGCTCTGCGGCCACCTGAATGAGGGCAGAAGGTCACAAGCTGGATTGTGGGCAGATCCGGGTGAAATTTCCCACAACAAACATGAGCCTAGGCACAAGATGTGTCGCAATTGTCCATCGCAGGGGAGCCGGCGGGCCCCCACCAGCCGCGCCGTCTGCATAGTTCGCGTGAAAGGCGAGGCGTAGATGGCCAGGCGGCTGTGGTCAAAGTCCGGCCCTATGCCCAGCTCCGCTCGGAGCTTCTCCCTGCGACGAGCAGCTGGAGTGTCAGCAGAAGGAAGATTTGCAGCCGGTGAGCAGAATCGCCAATTCGGAGGCGGAGCAAGGAAGTCCGCAGGCACCCACCCTGCAGCTTGCGCCTGGGCCTCGCCGGTCGGCGACAGGCCCCACTCCTCCAACACGCCGTTCTCTAGTGTGCTGACGATTCTGCCGGCCTCGTTTGCTTTGCTCCGCCCATGCCGCATGAGCCTGCGTGCGAGATTTTCAGAATTGCGCATGTATCTGCAGCATGGCTCAGATGCGGCGATGGCAGCAGCATCATTCCGCAGACTCTCCTCGGTTCACGCTACCGGAGGCCCCACATCACGACTGTGATTAAACTGCATCAGGTGCCGCAGGGCCGCACGGCAGCGACCGTCATGCGGCTGCGCCGCGAGCGGCATGCAGCTCAGCATGCGGATCCATAACAGGCTTACCAGTACGTGTTATGCAGATCCATGCGCCCTGACATGCTCTCTGGATTGCCTTGTGATGCTCGGGCACTGCTGAACACTTTGCGCGGCGACCGCCGGCAGTGACTGTGTTGGCACCACTGCTGCGCTGCTGACCCTGCGCGGCTCGTGAGGCTTCCCGGCGCATGCATCGGCACCGCAATGCAACACTGCGCTGCTCGCTGCAAGAGAACTTCTGGCTAGTGGCTGAAACGGGTGCAGAGGGGTCATGTGAAATGCCAGGCTGGCATTGCACCAAGCTTGGTCATGCAGAGATCGATCTTTCAGCAGCACACTTGCACTTTTGCAGCACCATTTGTGATATCGCACTGTCGTCATTGCGTCTAAGCCGCGCTGCACACTTTGGCCGTGAAGTTCACTTGATCTTAGCCTTGTCGTGCACCGTATTCGCAACGGATGTGAGTGTCCTACATCTTGGGCTGCGCCTGCACACCATCATGTGACTACTGAGTACTGTGATGGCCTTCATTCGCTCAGCGGCGGCCCTTGGGCGGCCGCATGCATGATCTGAACCCGTAGAGCACCCAAGCGTGGGCCGTGCCGATGTCCTCTCGACCAGGCAAACTGCTCTCCAGACAATGGCACACCAGGTGAGCCTGTCGTGATGCCTGGCGCGCCATCTGTGGCGGCTCAGCCAGCTGACAACCATGCCGCGCTGCCACCGCCCAGACGCATTCTCCTTCGTGATGTACGAACTTCCTGAGGGAGCTTGGTGCTCAGTGGCTTCTACACCTTGATCGCAGGAACTTCGTCTGCAGTGGTTTCGCGGCGGGACTGGTCATCAGCGCCGTCGTCGTCTGGACGTCACACGCCTCACAGGCAGGTGGTCCATCATGCGGCGCCAGCGCCGTCCTGCTGCGCGCTTGGCTGCGCATCGTTGCCGGTGCATTGATGCCGCGACATTCAAGTGGCACTGAATCGGGCATGATCCGTGCCCACAGGGCGGCAGCGCCGGCGGTCAGGCCGGCAGCGCGGCGGGGCGCGGAAAGGGGAGCTCGGCATGGGGCTGGCCGGCCGCGCGCCAGTTCAAACCCTTTGTGAAAGGCTCAGACCTGGAGAGTGGCGACATCGTGGCCGCATACTTCACGGCGCCCTACCGCCACTCGCTGATCGAAGCGGGCCGGGAGTGGCGCAAGGTGAGCCGGGAACAGCCTGCCGGCATGCAGTCCGCATCACGGCGCCATTTGTGCGACCTCACACAGGTACTGGCGCGGATGCCGGCGTTGGCTCACAGCAGAGGTCTGCTGTGTTGCATCAGAGGCCCGGTCCAGGCGCTTGCGCGCGCAGCATGAGGTTGTCGAGCAGCCACGGAAAACCTGGCGACCCCTGACGCAGGAACCGGTCTCCGCATGGCAGTATTGATGGTCTATAGCACACGGTGCAAAGCCTGAAGCGTGCGAAGCCTGAAGCATAGGCCCCTCGTTGCATCCTCATCGCAGTCTCACACATGCAGGAGCTGGAAGCTCGCATAGTGGTGGTCACCAGCGTGCCCGTCAACGAGAGCGGCGCATCTCCTCGCAAGCGTCTTTCAATTCACATTACTGTCTCGTTCGAATGGCAGGATCTGGGCATCCGCACGGTGGTGGTGACCAGCGTGCCCGTCAGCGAGAGCGGCGTGCCTACGGAGACCAAGGAGCAGTTCAGCGAGACGTGGGATTACTGGCCCGACATCTCGGATGAGAACGGCACCCTGGACATTGGCTCCATCGCCTACTTCCCGGGTGCGGAATTTGGAAGTCAGAATGATAGCAATGCACGAAACCTGCAACACTGGCACGGCATCTCGCATGAGAACGGCACCCTGGACGTCAGCTCCATTGCCTACCGCCCCGGTGTGCGATTATCACCCTATGATGCATGCAGAAACCTCTTGCTGTGATGCACAAAGGTGGAGATGCCAGAATGTGAACTGCCACGTCTCCAATGCCGCGCATCTTGCGGCATGACTGAGGGATGTGGCTGCTGCCCAGAACGCAACATGTTGCGGGGCTGTTGCAGCAAAAATCGCCATGACGCATTGGCTTGATGCATTTCCCACAGGCGACCACCGCGGGGCCATGACGCCGATCCTTGCACACAAGTGAGTGATGAGAACTTTTCTGCTGCCAGAACCAGCCCTGTGGTATTCGCTGCTGCTGCTGCTGCATGACGTGGTTACGCACAGCTCTTGAGAGTTGACGCGGGCCTCACGTTCACTTGGCGCCGCTCTGCAGAAACCTGGGCGAAACCTACAAGTGGATGCTGTACGGCGATGACGGTATGTAAACCTAGACCCGGCGCTGTGTACCTGCAGTTCTTTCTGTCTGCCACATTGACGAATGGCACAAGCAGGCTGGCACATATGCCAAAGCTGAGGGCTCATGAGGACTCTAGTGAGAAAAGGCGCAACTGTCCGCGCAGACACGATCTTCTTCCCGGAGGGCGTCGCCCGCGCCATCCACGGGCTAGACCCCGACTTGCCCTACTTCCTCGGAGGTGAGCTCCCCCCCTCATGTCTTCTCACAAGCTTCGGGCTGTGCTGGCCTATTGCCGGTGTGCCACCCGTCATGTCCAGGGGGGTTACTGCTGCACTATTGTGAGCGCTGCAGTTCAGGAGGGTGCCTGTCAACCAGCCAACGTTTGGCTGTGAAATGTAGCAACGCGCACCAGGCTGCACTGAGAATAAGCTGTGTATGTGGTGCACCTCGCTCCCTTTGGCGGGATGACACCGTGGCAGCGTGTGCGCAGACCGGTCCTGGGGCTTTGGCTTTGGTGACGGCATGGACCATGCGCTGACGCCGCGGTGTGTGCCGTGCAAGTTTGACAACCCGAGAGGTGCGACAGACTGCGGCTATGCTGCCTGCGGTGTCTCGCTTCTCAGACCTGCAGACATGTCCAGGCAGCGGGTTTTCGAGCATTCGAGCATGGTACGGCGTTGTGAGGACGGCGTGCATTGGCCGCGCAGGGTTCAACGAGTCGACGCCGCCGATTCCGCCTTTTGCGGCGTGCCCCTGCGACAGGGTCAAGCTGTGCGAGCACTGGCGGGAGTATAAGCCGGAGGTGGGTTACAGTACATGCTGCACTTGCCGCACAGAAAATGTTGTGCTTTCCAGAAGCGTCTGTGCTGGAGGGAACGACACAACGCCAACGTCTAGCTCGTCAACATCGACGACAGCACTGCACTGGCGGGGCATGCCGCAGGCTTCCGAGTCTGTGTAACTATAACACCGTGTGTCTCTCAAAGCAACCATGTCCATGCATCTGTGCGCCCGCAGCTCTTGCCAGAGTCTCGGCCGCAGGACATGCCGAGCCCACTAGCAAACCCACTTCCTACAAGCTCTCAATTTTGCTCCTGCGTACTGCGCGCAGCTGTTCCCAGAGCGCCGGCCGGAGAACCTTGACACGCTGGTGCCTCACCAAATGCAATTTCTGCAGCAGCATGCGCCTTCGAGACACGCACAGACATTTGAGCATCAGCGCTTCGACTGATTCAGCTAAGCTAGCTTTAAGAGCAAGCTCAATTGTCTGCCATGCGCGTGGACCTGCTCTCAAAACCGTTTGAACCCTTTGTCTCATGGCGCAGCTGTTTCCGGAGTGCCGGCCGGAAAACCTGGACATGCCGGTGCCGCATCACTTCACATTTCACGGCGGCGGCGGCGCGATCTTCAGCATCGGGCTGCTGCGGGCGCTCAATGCGACACAGTACGAGGACTGCGTCAAGAGCATGCGGTGGCGGCAAGGTGACGCCTGAGATTGGAAGAGCCAACTGCGCATCTGCGGAAGTTGTGTCGCGCCCGATGCAGCAACGGCCTCCTGCGCACATGCCATGTGCAGCGATCAGTCAACAAAACTGACCCTGCTGTCCTGCACGAAGTTGCTCGCAGGAGGTAGCTCCCGCTCATCATCGTCCCAGCTAAAACATGCAGCACAGCAGACGCTGAGCTTATTGTGTCTCATACTTTGCGCTGCAGGCAGCGACTCGTACACCACAAAGTGCATCTGGCGCGGCGGCTTCGGCATGACGGACCCTGGGTGGAGCTACTTCGAGAAGGACGTCCTCGCGCACTTCACTTTCGACCGGTGGACCTTCAGGGTGGGTGACTCACCCTGCCGTTTCCTGATGTAAATAAGAGCCGGAGACGCATCTCCGCCAGCGCAGTCCACTTCCGACTGGTGGACATGCGGGGCAGGTGGCTGACTGCAACCTAAGACCTGGCCCTTTAAATATGCGCAGCAAGTTGTCATAGACCCTCAAGTCAGCTTATCTGCAGATAATTTCCAAATTTCATGAGCAAACGCCCTGAAATTTCCAAGGCGGCAACCGGTTCAGCCTGGCGGAGGCGCTGTACCGCAAGCTAGCCCCCTGGAAGCCGGAAGCGGACTTTTGCGTCTGCGAGTTTTAACAAGAGTAACAAATCTGAGTGATCTGCCCGTTTCAGGGCGGCAACCCGTCCAGCCTGGTGGAAGCGATGCGACGGAAGGTGGTTGCCTGGAAGCCGGAAGCAGGCTTCTGCTTAGGCGAGGGCGCCAACGCGACCACCACAGGCTGCACCGTCCCAGACGAGGTGCCATCGCCTTTGCAGCGCAGTAGCGCCCTTTCCTTACCACCCTGGTGTATGTCGTTTGACACATCTTGACTGTGCGTGCCGTTTCCTGTCGTATTCACTTGCTGAAGGGCACCGCAAACCCGACCATTCTGAGCTCACCGGCAGGGACAACCCAGATATGAAACAGAAGACGCACCTGAGCAAGCTCGGATGTGCACCGCAGGAGGACGAGCTGTTCACTGGGTGTCGTGCCACGGCGTGGTGGGCTCACCTCACATGTTTACGGTTCCCTCAATTGTCCGTTCATCCCATTTCACCCCCTCTGTGTGTCGCAGGAGGACGAGCTGTTTGCGGCGATGGTGTCGTGCCACAGCATGGCGGGCTCTTCCCACGTTGCGCTCAGACTTTTGTCAACGTGTTGCTGCAGATGAATCGGGTCTATCCATGCCTTGCCACGATTTCAACTGCAGGAGGACGAGCTGTTTGCAACGATGGTGTCGTGCCACGGCATGGCAGGTTCCTTCCCCGATCCGACGCACGCTGCCGACGGCATGAACCTCGCCAGCACGGTGTACCGCGAATATATGGACGCGGTGTCGCAGACGCACCCCGAGGTAATGCATGAGACGGGAGGTTCTCCAGAATGATTAACAGAGGTCCCAGAGGTTCCAGAGGCTCTTCAAGATGATCGATGGAGTTTTGTTGTCGACGGCATGAACCTCGCCAGCCCGGTGTGCTGCAAATTCATGGTTCAGAAAGTCCCTGAATCCCCTGGAGTTGTGGCGGCGTGCTGGCTGGCAACGAAGCTGACAGCAGTGCCATATTGCAGGTCGTATATCGAAGCTCCGTGGAGTCGTGTTTTGTAGTCCCGTGTGACAAAGTGATGTGTTGACGCGGGTTAATCAACTAGCGGGGTTATAACTAGTCAAATAACGCTAGTGTTGCGCTGGCTGCTACAGGCCATGCATCTGGACGTCAGAATTGGCGCGGGCGGAGAGCAATGACCCGAGCCGGATTTCATGGGGCAGATCTCCGTGGTGCGGGCCAGCCGGCGGCGATGTTGGCGGCGTCACGGATACAGCGGGGGAGGAATAACGCCAGACTGTGTTTCGAATGCGGGCTCTTTGCTTGCGGCCGGCATTGATCTGTGGCATCGCCGGCAGGGTTGCCGGTACCCATTGGCTTCGTCAGTGAACAACATGACGTTGCAAAACTTGCATAATTGCCGTGACGCATATGGACTTGGGATTCTGGAGACAATTACTTTTCCAAAGTGATCGTCAGGGACATTATGGTTTGTTTCACCTCGCAATCGTCAGCGAACTCCGCTAAATCAAGTGTGCAAGCTGCGACATGCATGCTTGACTACTGCCTGACGTAGATGCTGGCAACCATCAGCGAGCCATTTGCCTGCGTGAACAATGTAGGCCCGGCAGATTGACTGCATCCTGGATGTCTAAGCGTTTGGCACAGCACATGTACGACACAGTAGTTCATTGGCGATGCAAGGCACTGCGGCTAGGTCCTCTACAACTAGACGTGCGGCAAGCAAACCCACGAGCTGGGTCGGCCTTGGCTCGATGCTCACCTCCCTGATGGCTCATCATCGCTCAATCTGACCTGACTTGCATCCTTCTTCTTCCCAGTGGGTGCAGGGCGCCCTGATGGGCCCTGCAGCACAGAAACAATCATGCCCTATGGTGCTACGGCATCGCAGCGAGATCATACTGCCATCTGCGATCTGGGAGGCAATAAGCAGCAGCTAAGAGCGACGCGGTAGCCGGCGCATTCCCATGCTGTGCTGATCAATCAAGGCAGCAGTTGCATACTGCGCATCCCTGCTGCAGACACATTCGTCGCACAGTGATTTCGTGTGCTGCTAGGTTCTGTTAAATCATCAGTTCATCCATGGCGAGACAAAGTCTGGCTTCCTCGTCCTTCCGCTCAAAATGTCAGTGCACTCGCTATTCCACGCTGCCGTGCTTGGCAGGACATCCTTCGAACAGGTGCTTCTGCTGACAGGCTCTGTCACTCGCGAGCCGATCGGCGCTAACTGACTGCTTTCCAAAACCGCCTAAAAGTCGCAAGGCGGCAAAGGGCACTGAATCTGTTTCAAACGAAGATAATTCGCCAATCAATGGCAACGACGGGTCCACGCCGCCGTTTATATGCTTGTATTTCCCACTCCTGGCGGCCGCTTCCCTTGGCTCCACCCTGCTTCAAATGGCAGCGTCGGCAGACGGCCTCTGTCCAAAATTGTGGCGCTTCTGGCTTCAGTTGGCTGCCCCAAATTTGCTCTGAAAGGGCGACGGCGGCGTCGGCAGCTGGAACGGCCGCCCTGTCGCATCCTCGCCCTCGATCATTCCCTGTTTTCACAAGGAGGATGGGTGTACGTGAGATGAGACCATTCCCATAAGGCGGTAATGACATGCGAATGTTCAGGCGCGCCCGACCAATTCTATTGAAACTCACATGACAGCAGTAACACAGTCACCTGGCTACCCTGCGGCGAGGCTGTCGCAGAGGGCCGCACGTGGACCAGCTTCGCCTCGAAAAGCAGTGGCTCCTGGAAGTGCGCCGCCAGCCGCCTCTTGCCGCCGAATGATGGCGGGATCGGCTGCATGCCAGGACAACAATGCATGATTCATGAGCGGATGATGCATGAACGGATGTGCTTCGTGGCAACTATGCACATCGTTCTACATGCTTCAATGACGAGGCTTGTGGTACACAGGTTGACATGTCACACCTGTGTCTTGTTGCTGACCCAGCCACCCTGTGGCGGCAACAGCACACGCCGCCTGCCGCCCTCCCGCATGCCTTTCACTGCCAGTGCTGCCGCCTTTGGCAGGGATTCTGGGTCACCCAGCCTGCGGACATCAATTTTCGGTTTCAAAACCAGATTTTATCGTAGATTTCGCGCACGCTAGGCAGCCGCAGCATCCTGCCAGCTTCCCGCCTGAAGTTGTATGTCTCGTTTGTGTCCGCGAAGGGATCTATGCCGTCTCCTACTCCCCAAATATATACGGGCGTCCCTGCAAGAGATGTAAATCCCATGATGCAATGTTTTGTGGCAGCAAGCAGCTCTTCGGCGGGTACTGGCACATATGGAGTGGCGTGCCTCACCTCCGGCACTGTTTTTGAAGTAGCCGCCGGACGCAAGCCTGAAGACTGAATACGAAATTTCTAGTGCTGCTCCGACAACTGCCTCTGCGCCAGTACCTGCCTCCATCTCCCGGTACTGAACCCCTGCAACAATGTGAGCGCGTGAGCATCAGCCCCAGCTTTGGTGGCCGGAACATGCAGCATGAACCGTTGCACTCATGAATGCTGCACATGCATGAATACGGTGTGGCCTCACCTGAAGGCAGCGTCACCAGCTCGCCAACAGTCTCGTATTTGGCTTTGTCCCCTTCCGTGGGCGCCTCGCTCTCTGCACGTCATGATGTGCGTCATCTGGCATCAGAATTCTCTCAGTGCATTGCTCAGCATCAGTTGCACCATCATCGCTGGCCGAGTTGGTCTGATCTCACGAACCTTCTGCTTCTCGAGCCTGCCGAGCCTTCTTCAGGCACTGCTGCAGCTCTCTGCCGCGCATGCCAGGGCATGCCAGTGCAGCTGCCGGCTCAGCTGCCGCAGCCACTGCCGCCGCATCGAGCGCAATGAGCATGGCAGCCCCATGCAGCTGCCTCCGGCTTATGCGTGATGTGACTTCTCGATCTGCATGGTCATGTGCATCCTGGACTGCGCTGCAGCGGCTGTGCTGGCGCCGACACAGCGCATCGTACACACCGCTGCAGGGCTGCAGGAAGGGCCGACAGGCATGGCGCAGGCCGCAGGGTCTCAGCAGCCGTTCATTCGCGTGCATGAAGCTTTCAATGAAAAGAATTTGCTGCTACACTCCTCAATGATCTGAAGCTTAGTGCCGTCCCGACGCTCAGCACCGATCAAGGTGCTGTTGCCGCGAGGCCAAGCGGCAAATCAGCTCGCAGCATACACAAACTGATTTGACTTCGGTTGTGCCAACAGTATCGTGTTGCATGCAGGCTGCACCTCGTGATCAGGGCATTCAGATCGGGAACATGACCTCTGGATCAAGCATTAGGCTGTGTGCACTAGCTCTCGAGGATGCAGGGAATAATTTGCGCGCACATGCGCGTACAACCTAGGTCATCGCTCTGCGCTGTCTAGAATCACTCCCTGCGCTAGCGTGCGCCTCCTGAAGGTCGGGCGGGCACACACCGCCGCGCGAACTTCGCATTGTCGGCTGGCTTTGCGTGCATCGCGTGCATTATCGCCTGTGGGTGGGCCTGTGCGGCATCTGAGGGCATCAGCCGCAGCCCCACCACAGTCGTCCATCACGGTGAGCTGAGACCACTTTTCCAAGTTCGCATCCACACGAGGATCGATATTCGATGGCAAGTTTGGAATTATGCTGGGGCGGCGCCTGACTAACAGCCTGGCAGCTTGCTGATCCGCTCACAGCAACATACAATTCACATCGATTCCATCATGTTCTGTGATGCTGCTTCAACCCTCGTTTCAGCTTTTAGGTGATCCATGCTCCGCAGGTTCTGCCGGCGGCGGGACGCCGCCACGGTTGGGTTCATGAAATAGCGACATTGAAATGCCTTCAACACGATCCGTGTGCTGCAGGTGATCCTGGCGGCCGGGACGCCGCCATGGTCGGCTTCGGGGAGAAGATCGCGGAGCAGGCATACCCTCCATGGGCGGAGCAGTACATCCAGTACGCTGACCTGAAGAAGCTCATCGACCAGATCCTGAGCGCAGGGTGAGTGCATGGTCCTGCTGCGTAAGTTCATCCGACAACCTCACTCAGGCTGACGAGGCTTCAATGCCTTTCTGCAATCAGTGCAAGCGTTGCCATGCAGGCGGACCACATTTGCCGATCGCTGCCGCACTGACACAACCGCACTATGTGCTGTGCCGCGGCATGATGGCCCAATGCTTTACTGGATCGCAGGTCCGACCCAGGGGCGGCGAGCGTGCGCGAGGCTCGCAAGGCCATCTTCCAGGTGAGCGTCTGCCTGTGTCGCATGCGCATGGCCATCGATGCAACCAACCAAACCCCGAGCTCAGTGGCCGGAGTATGCACACTTCATCGCTCTTCAATCTGCGCAGGGGCGCTTCGACTCGGAGATCATCAAGCTCCTGGGCTTCTATGCCGAGCGGCGGGACGTGATCCTGGAGGAAGTGCGCGGCATGCAGCGGGATGTGGACGCCGTTCCAGCAGACATTATGGAAAAGGAGGCCTTGGAGCCGAAGGAGCGGCTGCGGCAGATCGACGAGCTCACCAAGCGGCTGCAAGTGAGTGTCAGTGCAAGTGTCCGTGCAAATGCTGTTCGTTCTGCAGCAGCCTGATGCCAAGGCACACGCTGCCCAGCTCTGGGCACGCACACTCACTTCAGCTTGCTGGGCGGGCGCCATAGTGTGCAGGTACTTTCAAGAATCGCATGCCATCGGCGCGTTTCCGCAACGGTTATCTGTCTCTCGCAGGGGGTGGCGCGGGACGTGCAGCACCTGCTGGCCTTTGTGGGGCTCAACATGCAGGGCATGCGCAAGATCCTGAAGAAGGTGCGAGCGATTGATGATAGTGCCTTCCTCCCCGCTGCTTGCTGCGCAGCGTTTTGTGGTGTGCACTGGCCAGCGCATGCGTCTCTCTTGAGAGCTTGTGCTGTCTACTGGCTGCCGTCGAAATGCTGGCAAGTGAAGGAGATACGAATGAGAATGTAAATTATTTCTGTGCAGTTTGCCAAAAATGTGGACCCGACGCCGCCGATGCCGGGGTACCTGGCGCTGGAGATCCACCACCCGCACGACCCCGGGTGGAAGCTGCTGCAGGTGAGACTTGGGCTGCGGCACCCATCAGCTAGTGCTTGGCTCCTGCGCATGCCGGCGGATGCCACAGTGGCAGAGCAGCTCAGGAGAAGTGAAGTCAGGACACAGGCAGCCTGCACGCAATTCTGCTGCGGGCGGCAAGGGACCTGCCAGACCGAACTGTTTCATTTGTGCTCCTGCGCAGGGCACGTACCTGTCGCCAGACGTGCAGCAGGACCTGGACGCCATGATTCTGCAGTGCGCCTTTGGGACCTCTGCCGTTTTGGGCACCGGCTGCTGAACGCCATCATGCGGAGAGCCTTCAGAACAACGACATATCAGACATGGTGTCATCAAGTGCTGCTGGGGTTGCATAGCCAGCTCGAGTCCGAGTCGATGAACGTCAGTGGTCTGTCTGTGCGCCGCAGCAAGCGTATCGCGCAGGCGGCGGGCACGATACGGCAGCTGAGCTCGCAGCTGTCAGACTACCGCAAGACGGTCGCTCGCGCCAGCAGCCCCGACCTGGGGGTACGCTCACTTTTTGCCTCGTGGGAAACTACAGGGTCTGCCTGCCTCAGTGTTTCCGAAGGTCTTGTGCAGAATGCAGACGGTGGCTGCGCAGCCTTTTGGCAGAGTCCTGAGAGGAAGATCAGGCGCTTGGAGGGTCCTCCTCTTGGTACCAGGATCGCTTCATGCCAGTGGGCAGAAGAACTGTGGCAAATAGCAAGCGCTACCGTCCCGCCGCTTTCGAGAGGCAAAGTGGCGAAATGCACCGCTGTGCGGCGCCTTCGTCGCCAAACAAAAAACCCATCTCGAAGCGAACCTCAAATCCTACGTTCACAGGAGGCGGAGCGTCGGTGCCGCTGGTGCGCATGGACACGCTGCTGCGGGAACTGGGCGACACCTTGCGAAAAACTGGTTTAAACCAGACCAGACCAAACTTGAAAGCTACCATACACAGGAGGCGGAGCAGCGGTCGACGCTGGTGCGCATGGACACGCTGCTGCGGGAACTCGGGGTCGCGGCGGAGGACGCAGACCGCAACGCCGGCCTCATCTCCGGATCCCAGTGGGCCGCGCGCGCAGGTGCGCCTGAGCACCCGAAAGATTCTCAAGGGCCCTTAAATGATGTCCATGGAGGCTACCCGTGCTGCAGTAGTGCCAGGACTCCTACAGCTACTGTCACGCATGTGGCGGGCCTTTCAACAATTCGTGGCTGCCGCATTCGCAGGCATCTTCGAGGAGGCGCCGCCGGAGGAGAGGGCGGTGGCCACCACCGCCGGCCTCGTCATCAACTGCGCCAACAGCGCGCTGTACATGGCGGTGAGTATTCGGTCGTCTGGTTTGCACATGAAATCCGGAAGCGAGTGGCTGATGCACATTGACGTGGCCATCCCAGCAGATGGGGCGGTTCGTGCCCAGGTGGCGTGCCTGGCACCGTTTGTGGAAGCATTCACCGCCACACAATTATATGGCAAATCCACCAACTGAACACATTCAGTTTGTTCCCAAAACGACTGTCTGCCATGCAGAACTACAACCTGATCGTGCCCAGCATCCGCAGCTTCCTGCTGCACATCGGCGCCAGCCCCACGCAGGCCGGCATCATCATCGGCTGCTGCGACCTGGCCTCCATGCCCTCCACCGTGGGTGCGGCAGCTTCCCATAGCCTGTAGTAAACAGCAAGTCCTTGCATCATGACTTGAAACTCGTCCGTCGCCATCACCATCGGCTGCTGCGACCTGGCCTCCATGCCCTCCACCGTGGGTGCGCACTTTTGGTATCACATGTCCCTTTGAGAATCAACTGGTCCAACATCGTCAGTGTGTTCTCAGACATGCCGAAAGCTCACACTGAAATTGAAGGCAGTCCTACCTCAGTGCATCTGCCATGCCAGACAAACGCAACAAGACTGGCTGATCGAAACCTACAAGGGTTTATCAGTGTTTCATTTCAAATTCCACGCATCCAATCACCTGCAGGGTACTCCTTCTGGACCAATACGGCGTACCGGGCGCCGCTCATCTTCAGCGGCATCTCCTGCCTGGCCGGCAACCTGGTGCTGTGCGTGTCCTACGACACCAAGCTGCTGCCGCTGCTGTACCTGGCGCGCCTCGTCACCGGCGTTGGTGCGCAGCCCTTTCTTGACTGATCAACCGAATTTGAATACTTGCATCCCTGCAAACACCTGCACATCTTGCACCTTGCCACCATGTAGCAGTGCTGCCTGCGTGCAGCAGCATCAGCATCCCCACCTGCTCTTGCGAACCAGGATCTGCATCCTGATGAGGTGCGTCTTGAAGACGCTGGAAATCAACTCCTGTCTTGTGTGGTCGTTTCAGGCGCCGCGCGGTCGATCTCGCGGCGGTACATTGCAGACTTCGTGGCAAAGCGGGATCGCACAAAGGCCAGCGCCGCTTTCGTCGGCTCCTCCGCCGTGGGTATGGCCATGGGTGCGTCGCTGAGCTGGCAGTTTCTGATGATGGTGATACTTCCACAACCCATCGTTTCACCTCTGCACCAGCACTCCCGCAACCTGGCATCCGTCAAACAGGATTTCACTCGACTGTCTGCCAACCCTCTCTTACAACACTTGCCTGACTATCGAAGCATCGGGGCTTGCCCGCTGGAGCTTGTGTCCATTTGCTGTGCGGCCTCTTTGACTGCGGAATCGCGACGAGAAAGGGTTTCATGGCGCAGGCCCGCTGCTGGCGAAGGCCTTCCAGTCCTTTCCCACCCTGCACTGGCACAACGTCACGTTCGACTCTGTGACCATGGGGGCGTGGATAATGATTGCATGCTGGTGAGCTGCTGTGTCTGTCTCCCCTGGATACTGCAGCCTTGACGTCCTGCCGCTTGGGTTTTGTGTCGGTTGCTCATAAACGTGTGACGGGAAATCTGGAGTCGACCGTTAGCCAACAACGTCTTTGTTGAACACTCTACTTTCGCAGGACCCTCTTCATCGTGGCGACCGCAATATGCTTTGAGGATCCACACATCACGGTGGCGGAGTCGGAGCCGCTGCGGCAGCCGCTGCTGTCCGCGGTGCGCGTGCAAATTGGCAATGCTGGCCGCGCAATCCGGCAATGCTGGCCAGCCCTGCCTTGCCTCTGAGCTTGGTGGGCTCTGTCGTGGGGTCTGAGCTTGGTGAGCTCTGTATAGGTGTCTTCGGACTGCATCACTGCAACACAGAATGAGGAGTGTTCGGGTGTGATGCTGCTGCAGGCAGAAAATGGCGAGGCTGCTGAATCCGACAAAAAGGTGGCGCAGCGGGGCTTCGTCCGCAGCGACTCCTTCATGGCGGCCCTGGGACCCACCCTGGTGCGGCAGCCTCTATCGCAGCAGACTGGCTCACGTGATGCTGCCTTCCATCTATCTCCACATGCAGCAACACATCCTGTTTGCACGGCCTGCCCGTATCATAGCAAGCGAGCCTGGATCATGTCGGCTGGCTGCAGACATCTTGTGATACCTGGTTTTGTGCCCCCTCTCAACATCGCTCGCCCCCACAATGTCCCTGCAGGTGTGCGTGTATGCGCTGCTGGTGCTGAAGACGGCGCAGCAGGCCTTCCTCGACTCGCTGCCGCTGTTCACAGTGAGTCGCTTCGTCTCGATCCTATATCAATGCTCGGTTGAACTCGAATTGCTAAGTTTGCCATTCCCGAACGGTGCCTGTTTCACGCTTCCACAAGACATGATCCTCTGAGTGAGCTCTGTGGCGCGCACATCGAGCCGCTGACGGCCATTTGTCTTGCACCCGCAGACGACGGCATTTGGCTGGAGCGACGGCAGCAATGGCCTGTACGTGGGGCTCCTGTGCCTGGCGATGCTGCCGGTGACGTTCATCATCGGCGCCATATCGTCGCGCGTCTCTGACCGCATCCTGACGGCGTTCTCGCTGACGCTCACGCTGCTGGGCTGTGCGCAGCTGTGGTTTGGCACGGCACTCAGGTGAAACTCTCGACAGTGCAATATTTCGATGCTCACCAATGCAGACTACAGCATGGTCAAGTGTGAAGCCATGCTTTTCAGCGTGCCGACCTGGGACCCTGCTGCGCTGAGGTTGCTTTGCGGCCCTTGTCTCTCTGAACCGAACACCTTGAATATTTTCCCCCGAGTACCTCCTGCCTATCCATGCTTCCAGGTGGAACTTCTTCTTGGGCGGCATCTGGATCCTGATTGGCACCATCATCATGGAGGGCGCCGCCATGTCGCTGGAGAGCAAGGCGGGTTTTGTTCTTGCGTCGAAAATTCTTGCTTGTATAGTCCGACATCATTCTGGACGCACAGGGCTGTCTCGAGGCGCCTTCAGCAGACTGCACATCACACTGGTGGCATGCACATGTGCAGACTCTCTGCTTACATGAAAGTGCGGCAGCAAGGCTGCCCAGAAGCTTTTGTTTCATGGTGTTGCATTGAACCCGCTGACCGCTGCTGTCTTGCGCCTCCTTCAAACAGGTCATCCACAAAAGCTTCGCGGAGGGCACCTGGAATGCGGGCCTGCTGAGCACGGAGGCGGGCACCCTGGGGCGGTTCACCGGCAACCTGCTGCTGTCCGTCTCCAGCCGCTTCACTGGGCTCGATACCGTCCACCAGATCACCGACTTCGCGCACGTGAGGCTTTTGCCTGCATGATTGTGATGTCTTATCACTTGCCTGGCTGCACTGCTTGTCTGGCTGCATGCATGAATGCTGTTATTTGCATCCAGAAGATCTCTCCTATTGATGCGCGGCGTCCTGCTGCACCGACGCTGCTTGCGTTGTGAAGACGTGTTCGGCATGAGGAATGCACGTCAGCTGAGCGAGTAAACCTGATTGGCTTGCAGGTGCTGTGGTCGCTGGTCGGCGTGGTGGTGATCTCAAACCTGGCATGGTTCGCGGTGCTGTACCGACACATCAAGGAGTGAAGGCACTGCTGCACTGGACAATGCTGTCGAGACCAAGCTACCTGCAGTAAAGCTTGGAAGTACCGTACTGCCACGCAACAACCGCGCATGAATAATTCAGAGTCGATGCGCGAAACTCTGTCGCGCATATTTACGGCGGTGCGCGAAAGTTATGCGAAGGGAAAAACAATCTGTGTCGGAGCTTTACCAGATCTGGTATTAGACGAAAATTTTGCTCCGCTGGCTCTGGCAGACCCCGACCAGCCTCGCAAATGCTTCAAAACACTTCAATGCATGATCAAAGCAGAGTCACGTCGAGAACAAGCTGTCTGAGGCTGTTTGAGGCCTTCTGTGCAATGCGGCGGAGAGTTCGGTGGTGGGTGCGCGAAGGCACTGAAAACTCCGAAACCGAATTGTGTGCGCAAGACACCTGAAATATCGAAATTCATATGCTGCGCGGTTGTTGCGTGGCAGTACGGTTTGCTGCGCTACCGCCGCGCAGCGGTTTCCAAGACATCACCACGAGTTTGCCCGCCAGTCGGCACTGCTTCTGTTATTCGTGTGGTTGATTTCATTTGTTTTCCGACATTTGCAAAAGCTCGCAGTCGTAAGCACTGCATCTTTTCTGGCCACCAAAGCTGGCCGATCCGAGGAAGGCAGAGGGTTTTGCCCGTACAGTACGGCACATGGCAGACGAGGAGGTGCTCAGGCGGAGGTAAGCGGCTACAGCTGGTTGCAGTGACGAACAATAAACGTTCAGTGACGAATTGTGACTTGTCATCGTCAGAACGGTTGCGATACTCGGCAGGCATCGGCGTTTCTGCGATCGAAGTCTGGGAATAGCGATCCGTTCTGGACACCCCTCTGGTCCTCGGCCCGCACCCCATATTTGCTTTCCCACGATTGATACGAGCTGTTACGTTGAAACGGAATGGACGATGAAGTCTTGCGCCGCGTTAACCTGATCGAGGTGCCCTCCTGGAGACCTTTATTGTGCGAGTGCAGAGCGCCACGATATCGTTCTAGGACGTGGTACTGCAAGCTGTTCTGTTGAGAGGCTGATTGTGAGCCTTTTTGCAGCAGATACTGCAGGAGGAGGCGGAAGACAACGGGACGACCTTCGCTGAACTCCCAGCAGACGCAGCGCATGCTTGGCAAGTGCATGCGGTGCCTGGCTCCACGCGCCTGGTAGGCATCGATCAAGAAGTGATTTGCGGTTCATGATGTTCATTCTTCCTGTGCAGGACGGAGCAGCAAATACGTGATCACTGCAACGGCGCTGCAGCTGTGAGCCCTGCCACTTTCCCCGCTCCAGCGCGGCAGGTGCGCAGCCATGAGCACGACAGCACATGACAGGTATAACATTGTTGCAGTGTCACGGGGCAAATGCCTGGGATCGCACCTCCTCCTGAACTACAGGTCGAGCCACAGGCACATGCGGCCAGCTTTGCGGAGCCCGCCGCAGAGGATTTCAGAAAGTGGTTCCCGGGCCTGCCCATCAGCAAGACGGCCTGCTCGGATCCCAGGTTTGCAGCAAGCATACAATGGGTTGCCTGCTGCCCAGGCACATGCCTGAGAGTGTGCTCGCTTGCCCGCTCGCTTCCACCCTCGCAAGCGGGGGCCGTCTGTCGCAGGTGGCGGGTGCTGTGCTTTCCGAATGCCGGCAATGCGGAGGACATGTACACCAACGAGGGCACCGGCCCCCGCCGAGCCGTCAGCCCGCTGCTGGTGCGCCTTCCAGTTGCCCCTTTGCTGGCGCGCATTGCGATCCTCGCACATTTTCGCCCTGTGTGGGACAGCGCACTGCTGGAACACATGTGCCCGTTGTCGGCAGGCAACATCGCATCGACCGCATTCACCTCGCAGGAGTGGTGCCGCGCCAGCGGCGGGGAGTGCCTGGCAGTGCAGCCGCCGGGGCGGGGCATGCGGTCCAAGGAGCCGTGCATCACGGCGCCGCAGGAGCTGGCGCGGCAGCTGCTGCTGGTCGTGGCGTCGCGCCTGGCGGCCGTGCCGTACGTGGTGAGTGGTTCTAGCTCAAATTCAAGGGCCGAATCTCAGGATGAACCTGCCAGCTCGGCTTATGCAGTGCAGCCATGAGCAGCAGGAGGAGCAGCTGACGTCAATGACCACTGCCCACTGAACGGACATTGGCTCAGGCTGGCGTAGCAGCAGTGGCAGCAGCCCTGTGGCGGACGCAGCCAGGTCTGTGACTCAGAGTGCAGACTGCTGTGCAGGTGATCGCGCACAGCGTGGGGACCTGGAACGCCTTTGAGTTCCTGCACCTGGCTCGCCAAACCGGCCTGCCGATGCCGCGGCGCGTGTTCTTGTCGGCCATGGCGGCGCCGGACATTCCGGAAGCGCAGCGGCCGTGGCAGCGGCAGAGCGAGCTGTCCGAAACCGAGTTCCAGGTGTGTGGTGCATAGAAGACTGCTCTGAAACACTCCTGGCCGCGAGATGGAAAGGCTGGTGGCATCATAATGTTCGGCTTGACGCGCGTAGTCTCTCATGGCGCAGGATGAATGCCGCAGCTGGAATGTGAACGATATCGTGTTTTCAAGGGCGCTGTGGCCGACCTATCACCAGCTGATGCGCTCGGACTTCCGGCTGTTTGACGAGTATGTCTTCGAACATGAAGGTGGGCTGTGGCGGGATTGTGCACTAGGCACCCATCAAAGCAGCCACTGCATGTGATGCAGCAGTTCACAGCGCAGCCGTCAACATGCATGCTTGTCTGCCATTCGTATTTTGTGACCGGCATCTGCTTTGTGCAGGCGAGCCAGCGTTCGAGTTTCCAATCACTGCTTACAACGGCAGCAGGGACCAGAAAATCTCAAGCAGCATGGTCGCAGGCTGGCAGAAGTACACCACTGCAGACTTCTCGCTCACGCAGATTGACGGCCACCATTTGTGGCCGCTGGACAAGACCGCAAAGCAGGACTGGCTGTCCCGGATCGTTGTGCAATTGGAAGCACTGTGACGACTGGCACTGCAGCCGTTGACAGCGGCAGGCTTCTGGTTCTCGGCATGTGAAGAGCCGGTTGCACCGCCACCCAGTACAATCTGCGGCAACAAAAGCACCACTTGAAGCCCACATGCTGCGCCACAAGGTATCGGGCAATCTCAACCAAGTGTGTGCAGTCATGTGCGATGCCAACAATACATGAGATGCCTCATGTGATCCGAAAGTCACCTGGCGTGCAGTTGTTGATCCCCGCATTGGCATGCCGTCGCGTCGGTATGACAGATGGCAATGCCTTTACTGCAGCCCGCCACGCTCATAGATCACGCCATCCAGACGGACGAGGACACGCCTGTGAACTTGCAACAGGCGGTGTTTCAGCACCATGTGCCCGAAGAGCAGGAAGGTTCACTGACGGCGATGTTGTGAGCCTTTGAACGTGAATGCTATGGGAGGAAAACATGCACGCTTCAGAGCTCCGTTTTGATATTCCGCAAAAAATAATTGAATTGCTGGGGCGTCATTGCCGAGGCGACGCTCAGCGCTGGGAATGCGGACTGCCATCAATTGGGGTGCTGCCTGATAGTGATGTTTTCGCACTCGAACGAGCGTACCTGGCTGAAGCCACTCCTTGGAAGCACTGGCAACATGCATGCTGACCAGCGCAGAGCTGTCCGGCCGTGTGTGCTGCAGCACAGCGGACGGCTGCCAATCCCCACGAATGAAGAGACCAGTCAGGTCAGTGCCGTTTGGGCACGCGCCAGTGACGTCACATGGCTGCTGGAGGCTATCGCAGCCAGAGTCAAGACAGACGGTGCGATTGCAAACGAGTTGTGCAGCCAGCCGCCGGGGCGGGGCGCTTGGCACACGCTGAAGGCGGTACAGGGCGGCGTGCATGGCTGGCGGAAGCACTGGCGGCACGTGAGAAACTTATGGTGCGACGTTGCTTGCCTCTGCCGCCTCGTCCTTATTGAGGCACATCTTCGGTTCATACAGATACACGTTGCACGGCGCTGAATGATCCGAGGCCGCCGCTGCCCTGTGTTGCTGTGCCGCACTGGTCTGCGTCGTTCCTCCAACCTGATCTGCTGGTGGCTCATAGCCGCAAAAGTTGGCGCAAAAGCTCCACGGCTTGGAGTTCCTCCAACCTGATCTGCTGGTGGCTCATAGGTTACCACCAGGGCAGGGAACTGGCGAGGACAAACATGCAGAGAAAACATGCAGAGGCAGCTATCAGCAAGGTCATGCCAAGACGAAGCAGCATGGTCAGGCATGGTGCGCCGCACAGACAGGTAAGGTGCAGACAATGTCAAGCGTACAAACACAAACATTTGCTGATGGGCTACATCACATGCAAAACGAATGGCGCTGAAGCCTTCACCGAAGCCGCTGAACACTGTCTACTGGCGACTGTACCTACTTTATGCCCACGCCGAGATTGCCGGCAGCATGCTTTGGAGAGCGTTCCCTCAATCCGAATATGCCCGCAGAGGTTTGGGTGTGATGCCCACTCAACCGACGTGCCTGCCGTGAACTGCATGGCCATAGCAGCCATGCTCTGCCGCGTGCTCGGAGTATGGCCGCGACCAGCCTTTGTGCCGGTCGCAGCGCGGTCCGCCCTCATGGTCCGCCCTCATACCCCAGACAATTTGCCTGGGCCGCCGCCCGCCTTGGCGTCCTTGCTGCCGTCCACGCTGCAATCGTCGTTGCCGCCCGCCTCGCAGCCCCCACCGCTGTTGCCGCTGCCGTCCCCCCCGCCGCCGGCCCCGTCGCCGCACGCCGCGCAATCACCACCGCCATCTTCGCCGCCGTCCCCGCCGCCATTGTCGTCAGATCCGTGACCCATGTTCTTGGCGCACACCTTGTCGCCGCCCTCGCCGCCGTCCATGTCGCCCTGCGGCTCCTCGCTGTCGGGGCCGGAATCCAGCGGCGTGACGGCGGTGGACTTGGTGCGGAAGACCAGGATATCGAACTGGTGCTGCAGCTGTTGGCGGGAAAGGAAGAGCTGGTGAGCACCAGGTCAGCTCAACCAACTTGTTGAGCTGAGTTGTTCTGCCTGCGCTCAAGGCTGATTGACAAAAGTGCCCACAAGTCAAACTTGGCCGACAGTGCAGGTGTTTGAGCGCCAGCGCGCCAGCATAAACGCTCGTGTGAGTCAAGGCTGGCCTACGATCCCGACCTATTGTGTGCAGACAACAGCGAGCACAAGTATACCTCAGGTTCAAAGCGAGTGTACCACAAAGGGAAGTCAGGGCATCGACAAGGGTATCAAGCGGCAGTGCGCACCCAGGATGTGAAGTAGTGCGAGCTCTTCTCGATTTCGGGAGTAGCGCACTGCACACACGAGAAGAAACATGCTCAGCAATCGCGTTACCTGTCGTTAAGCAGGCAGCATTCCAACAGCTGACACGACTGCCAGTGCAGTTTCAAGGCGCATGCAATCAAGTGCAGTCTGCAAGGCGGATTTGCCAACTCTTCGTGATGCTATGGATGATTCGTGAAGCAACACCTGGTAGATGACGCCCACAGAGCGCTGCAGGCGCGACTGCGCGAAGACCGCCGCCAGGTCGTCCGACGCGTTGCGCATGTCCAGGCCGTAGGTGGGGATGCCCACCTCGTGCAGCATCGCCTCGTGGCTGCCTGCATGTTTCAACCTAATCCTGAGACTACGGTTTGCCCATTGCGCAGGGATGTGTGATCTTTGTGCAGCACCGCCTCATGGCTGCCTGTGGTGCCCAACAAGACTCCATGCAGGGGCTCAAGTCGGCTGGATCGGAGTACTGCGTCACGTGTATTCTGCTTTTCCAGATCCTTTCGTGAACCCTTGTGCCGCTTTTCAAGGAGCTCCCGGCTGCTTCCGGCTGCACAGCTGTCTGATTCAAAGCACCCATGGATCTCCAAACAGGCGATGCATCAGCAGAGCAGCTTGCACATGCATGGCACAGAGCGAAAGTGCACTGCGCACCGTCTATGGGGGTCGTCAGGTCCATCATCTTGACCGGGGCACCCCATTCGTCCGTCGCCGCCACCTGGCCATGGTACCTATTGCAGGGCGGCAAGCAAGAGGCGTCAAACAAGAGTCTTGCACCTGGCACTGATGCGCCCTGGACCGAGGCGCAGAAGCCTGGCACCTGTCTGCGCCTGGCGAGCCACAAGTAGGCAGCTGGGTAGCCATGCCGAGGGGCTGCCTGGAAGACGCCCCTGCAAGTGCTGGCCTTGCGTGCGCCTTGCCGGCTCGCTGCCCGAAAGGACATTTTGAAAGCTGGCCATGCGTGTGCCTTGCCAGCAATGGGGCAGCATGCAGCAAGGAGGACGGGTGTCATTACAAGGAACAAACGAACGGGCATCTGCAAACCGGGTTCTGCAAAAGCGGCGCACCCTATCTGCCCGATGATGTGCACCTTGTCCTCGCCAAACTTCTCGCGCATGAGCTGTCCCAGGTTGACCTCGCCACGGCGGCGCCCCATGCACGTGTCGCGCGCATCCCCTGACAAGTAACAATGTAGCGCATCATGCTTGGATAAGCCTGCTGGCCTGTTGGATAGGCCTTGGTGGCGAGGCTCAAGCGGCAAGAACCGCAAAGAACAAAGCCGACAGACATGCATACACGGATGGAGGTGGAGTAGGCGGTGGCAAGCAGCTGACAAGGCACAAGACACCCACCGGCATGTGAGTTGTGGCACCCTACAGGTGCACGACAGAATAGAACTCAGTGAGACCAAAGTGAACAATGCCCGCAGATGAAGAGCAAAACACGCTTGGATCTTGATTCAACAAATTCGTCATTCATCAGCCGAACTCGGCGAAACAAGTGGCACAACAGGGCATCCGATAAGGGGCAGAAATAGGGACTCACAGATGACGACTTTGGGCGTGGCACTCCGAGACTGTAGATGCTCCGCCACAAGCCCCGCCGTTTCGGCCATGTGCTTGTCCCGGATGTTCCAGGTCAGCTCTGAGGCGAAGAACATGGACCTGTGCACATTGTACAGAAGCCACAACAGTGAACAGTCATTGCCTGCATGATGCTGGTGGATGCAGACACGACAAAACAAATTGGCAGGCACAAGCATAGAGATGCTGTGCGATCGCCTCCACCAGGAAGTCAGCAGGCAACCATCATCATACCTGTAGTAGCTCTGCAACCGCGGAAACATACTCCATGTCAGCAATGGCCATAGTGATCACGCTTCCGGCGTCCGAGATACATCAGAGGGTGTCATTCGATGATCAAACACATATCATTCACAATGCGAGAGGTGCAGACGTCAAAGCGGAAACGGACTCGCCTCCGCCGCCTTGACTATCCTGGCATTGCTGACGGCCGCAAAAGACTCCTCTTCCTCTGCCAGCTTGCCCTTCACCTTGTGCTTGCGCTTGCCCACCTGCAACAAACGAGGCACCCAGCCATATTTCAGATATCTAACAGCAGATGGCAGTTATTTTAGCCTTTGGGCCTGCACCTGGATGGGGGAGGATAGCTGCGACCCGTACCAATGCTTTTCGAGTTCGAGTTTGACCGACTTTCCAGCCCAGGTTGGCGTGATGCGCCATTGCAGACGCCCCGACCCAAGTAGGAGCCCCAAACAGGATGTTCAGTCAAGAAGCGCACCTGCTCGAGCAGCTCCACCAGCGCGCCCACAGCGTCCGCCTCGCAGCTCGTGTTGCCCTTGGCTAACGAGAAGGCATAGCTAATCGCATCAGCGCCGTACCTGCAGTCACTCATCGCGTCAGACCCGTACCTGCACCAAGCACGAGATAACACCGCTAGGTGTCTATCGTCGCCTAGGTGCCCAAGCAAGAATGGCGTGGCAGTGACGCCTGCCGGCGGGGAAGCCTGCAGCAGCGGCTTTCGACAGGCCCGCACCCTACCGTGTTCGGCACGCAGTGCTGATATTGTGGGTGTTATCCAAGCGTGTCCATGTCATACATCACCGCGTCATCAAGAAAAGCGCACTTGTCAAAGCAGCCGTAGCGTTTCTGAGCCCGCTTTGCCGCCTCAGGGTCCCTCTCCTCCAGGAACTTGATGACTGCGTCTGTTGAGCTGGCCAGCGAGTAGATGTCCTGTTGGATATTGATAAGTGATCAGGTTTGGGCACTACTGCAGGGATGCTGTGACCTGCCGTGAAGCATGCAGAGGACGTCCAAACGCGAAGCGGGGCGCGAAACAGGTTCGAACGACCACTTGGATGCACAAGACCTGAACGCCACGCAAGTGCTACAGAGGGGCTCACCAGTCCATAGAAGCCGACGTTGCGCTCCCGCCTCTGCAAACAAGCACCTTGCCGTTTGGATGAGTGGCATAAGCTTGTCTGCAGTGCATCGCTTGGCTACTACATGTCAGCGTGAGCAATGCTGCTGCATCAGCTGCAGGGCTTCTCTCAGTGGGCAGGATAATCCTGATCTGAATATATACTTGTGAATATATACTTGTGAATATATACTCGCTGGCAGGTCTGTCAAATGCCCGCACGTCAATGCAGCGCACCTCCTCCTGCGAGACGCCGGCATTGTGGGCATGTAGCCACTGCAGAAAATTCACCACCTCCAGGTTCCGCCACATCCACGTCGGGAAACGCTGCATGGCAAAGTGCAGACAGATCACACCAGCCCAGTGTCACGCAAGGGAGAGGCCTGAAGTCCCGCCCCCTAATGTCTTGCTTCTGGACATGACACTGGCATGCAGTGCCGGAGCCCCTCTGCTGAGGCGCGTCGTAGTGCCTTGCATCAGATCAGCAAACTATGCTCATGGCAGCGGCCGGCTCACCGTGAAGTCCGACAGCGCCTCCTCTGCTGTGCTGTCGCGGTCGCTCAGGTGCTGCACCCAAAGATTCACTCGGTAGGCGTCCGGGAAATCTACGGTTGAAAGGCAGAAAACAGCGGCTTCAGGTTGGGAATGGCTCCAAAGGCTGCCGGCACTGGCACTGCCGTGGGGCATATTTGCACATGATGCAGCGGCTAGGCAAGTTCTTGACGAAGGCCATCCTGACCGCATGCACTGACCCGCACTGCAACGTGTGAAGTATTGCAAGTCGTGCATCAAGTTGAGGTGCCTCGCCTGCCTCGGTCGCGACAGCGGCGAAGCCGCGCTGCTCGATGAGCACTTTCGTGAGGTCCGCCCGCAGCTGGAAGCACTCGTGGTTGCCGTGCGACGTCTCCCCGATCAGCACCCAGTCCACGTCCTCTGGTATGTGCCGCAGCAGCTCGTCCGCTGCTCCGCCGCCCTCTCCCTCATCGAGCGGAAATGCCGCGTCTCGGATAAGTTCGACGCTGTTTTCAGGCGGGCTCGGCGCCATGAAGTTGCTGGGTTTGAGCGCTCCCAGGCGCTGCCGGACCGAGTCCACAGTCGCCCCCAGCATCGGATGACGCTGCGCTGCAGATCTGTGGCTGATGTCTGTGCTGCTTGCGTCAGCAACGTGGCTCAAGTGGCATGTCTGAGCCGGTCTCAAAATGCGTCACGCGTTGACATTGCGCAATGGCAGACGCCAGCAATCAATTGACGAGCCGATGCTGACTGCAAGCAGCAGCAGACTAAGCTGGGGAAGAAAAGTGTCTCGGAGCGGTAACAGCCTGCGCGAGCTGTGCGAACTGATCCTGATCAATTTCCTGCGGTAGACACCAGTGATTCGCCCGCGGGAACAACATCGGCTGAGGTGTCTTGGTTAGTTGATGTACTCGAAGGGCTCAGCTTCCGGATAGCTTCTCCTGGCCAGCCTTTTCAATCCCAAGCGACAGCTCTTGCGCTTCAGAGATCGTCACACACCATCTCATCAGCGGTGTCAGCTTCATAGCAGAAAGCACCCGCAAGAGCATCGGGACTGCGCTGGACTGCCCTGTGCTGCTGCGAGCTGCGGGCCGCACTGGCCCTGCTTGAGTTCACGGGCTTTCAACATGAGCTCGATCACAAGCAGCGGCTCGCAGTCAAATCCAGAGGCAGAGGTGCGACGTGCATGGCGTCTCTGGCGCTTATCACAGTGCGCAACCCGGACTGCGCCGCTGCACGCCGGCACTCCTGTGCGCGGCATTCTGCGGCGGCGTTCCTGCACGCCATGGATGCACCGACGCAGCAGCAGATTGTGTGATTGCGGTCCTGCGAGTCACCTTCGCACAAGCGCGACTTGACTTTGTATCGTTGACTTGTATCGTTGACTGATGCAGGCGTTCATCCTCCCCAGGCTGTTCGTTGATGATCCCCGTGCGGGGGTCACACAGAGCCAATTGGCGGAGGTGCTTCTCCTTTTGTGCCTGTACGCCACCGGAGCAGCATCCGCCTGGTGCGGGTCGCGCCCATAGTACCGTTGGAGAGATATAACGGTCACCGCACTACGTCTACTTACAATGCACACGGGACTGTTCACAACGCTGGCAATCTGGTGCGGCCTCATGTCTTGCAAGTCTGTTCTGAAGGAAAAGGAAGCTGTTCAACACTCATGTGGTCCCGAGTACGGCAGAAGTGTGAAGCACTGCTGCAGCTCCCCACAGGCGAGATGTTGTGCTGAAGACGAACGCCGGCTGGCACACGGACATGTGGAGGGTGCCGGACGTGGTTTCCTTCACGTGAGGAGACACCGCCATTTGCTGTGCCTGAATGTACTATCGATCGCATGTGTGGTGGCTGCAATGACAGCTGCCATTGCGCACTCTGCATGTCGTACCGTTCATCGATCCAGCGTGGCGCTGACTTGCTTTCGTTTGCCACTGCAAAGCTACCAGTCCACTGGTTTCCGCAGCTTGCAGTGCACTGAAGATGCTTAGGAGTTGACGTTGAACACTTCATCCTAGTGCGATGCGGGACGCAACTTCGATCATTTTCAGCCGATATAGTCGTCGCCCTTGCAGGCTGCCGTCGCAGCGGCGGTCGCGCCTGCCTGCTGTCCTCTTCACTCACTTTGGGTATAAGCTTTGCTCTGTGAGGCAGGAAGAGACCACGGATATGCCCCCCTCTTGGCAGGCCCTGTGGCTGCTGCTGGCCGATTTCATGCGCCTGGCGGGGACGGAGCGCGCTGCCTTCGCCGCCGGCCGCCGCAATGGGGCTTTGGGAAGCTGCGGCTGCCCATAGTGCCGCCAGCTGGCGCTGCACACGCCCTGGAGGTGACATCTCAAGTTTGCACCTAAACCTAAATGTGCTGGCGGCACTGTTGCTGTGCCGGTGTGTTGTTATCTATCATGGCGCTAGGGCCTCTTTGGGGATGAAGTCCCTGGAAAGAGAAGCGTGCACTGTATGTACCGGAATGTGGCGCACCTACTGTGTACGCACTTCTGCACAGCTTTTGATAGCAGAACAACATTCGAAAGAGCAATTTCTGCTTCGATGCTGGCCTGGCAGGTGGTGGCATTCACCGCGGCCATGGTGTGGGCCCCCTGGCAGGCTGCCGCCGCGCACAAGGTGGTGCTGCTGTTGGCGGCGGCCGCAGCAGACGGCTCCTGCGAGCGAGACGCGCCAGTTGCACCGTGACAAGAGTATTCGTAACGTGTTGAAGCACGCCATGTGCCTCGTCGATTGGCTGCTTCATGCGCCGCCACACCGCAGGCAGGTGCGCCTGCAGCATGCCTACCAGAGCAGCACGCGCGTCACAGCAGCGTGTCAGAGCAGCTGCAGCGGCTGCGGTGCTGGTCATGTGCAAAATGCCCACATGCCCAAGGGCTGATGTCGACGAGGTTTTGTTGGACAGGCGGTGCCTGGTTGCGTTTTGGATTTCGCGAGGGCTGCTGAGTTGCAGCCTTCAACCAAACACCGCGTGGCAATGCGATGGATAGGGAGATTAGTAAGGTAGGTACAGCATTGCTCAGAGAGAGTGAAGAAGAGGACCGCGGTGGGCGGCATTGCTCAATTGGCGAGCCGTCGCATGTTGCCTGTGTGCCATGGAAGTAGTGCGTGTATCACACATGATATCAAATGGCACCCGACCGTGCAGGGGTGCTCTCAAACAACAAGGCATGGTGCAGCCGTCAGGGACACATGTCCAGACTTCCGACACACTTGGCACACCATCCGCTGCTGATCCGATGAACTGCACATGCATTATGTTGCCTGCTGTAGTGAAGATTAGACATCGATTCGACATTGTCAGCATGGTGTCAACAGCAAGCAGAGTGTGCAGATTTTCAACGTGCATCCTGCCGGAACGATTGCAGCATGAGGGTCATCGCCTGCCCGTCAACTGCCTTGCAGCACCTCCACCAAAAACATCCAGACATTCATGCGCCATTGGTCTCAGCCACACGCAGTCGGCGTCATTCTAAGCGCCACCAGCGGCAATGGCGCTCAGCCGCCCCGCAAGGCCCGCTTCTTCATCAGCCCGCTGCTTAATCAGCATCTGCTGCAGCTCTGCGCCGCCACACTCGGCCAGCAGGCCGGCAACTCGCGTGACCGGCAGCAGGACGCCTGGCGGGTTATTGCTGCAGCGCTTGCTCTGCTGCCAGCTGCCGATTTCCTCCTCGTACATGGCCTGTGCATTTCACACATGCATGGTTGAAATCAAATCGCAGCTAACAGCACCGCAGGATGCTGGCTGAGCATCGCCCACGCGAAAGCGATGCAAAACAACAGTAAGCAAGAGGGAGTAAGCCTCCTCACGACCAGAATACGAGAGGGGCAACAGAATGTCTCGACAGTTCGAACACCACTGTATTTAGTAGTTATTTGAAGCTCATCAATAGGCGCAGAGCAGCAGAGCGCCTGCAGGTGCTGCCACAGCAGGCCCGCGTGCGCCGGCATGCGCGGCCAGCAGGTCTTCACCAGCGTCTCCAGCGCCGCCAGGGCGCCGGCCCGCGTGGCCCGCCCCCGGGTGTGCAGCCAGCCCAGCAGCAGCGGCATGAGGCGCGCAAAGTAGCGCACCGCCACGCAGCCCAGCGCCTGGGGATCACAATCACAGGTTACCAAAAGATCTGGGGTTGTCGGCGCCTTACACTGCGGCAGCACAACGCCACTATGAGATAGTGACAGTGCAATGGAGAGGGCAGAAGAGCAAATTCCGGATGTAAGGCTGACTCAGTGTCTGCAGCGGCGCACTCATGCCGGGACCTGGTCAAGGCGGCACCCGCTCAATATGCGCGTGACGCCCGAGCAGCTTTTCTCCCCATCTCAGAAGCCATGAGCCGCCGCGTTGCCGGGCCGTCTCCGCGCTGGCGCAGCCACGTGTGCACAGACATGGATATTTACTCGCCTGGGTGGATTTAGGTTGTGTGACAGAAGTCCGAACCCACCTCCAGGACCGGCTGCATGGAGTCGAGCCACACAGCGCTGTGCGCGTCCTTGTGGCTGTGCAGCTCCGCCTCGCCTAGCATCGCCTGCAGCAATTTGTTGTAGCCCGCGCCCCAGGGGTGGTCGCCTGCACACCGCACAGGTCAATCATCTGGGGCGATCACAGAATTGCTGCTGCGGATCGTGAAGAGCTGCAGCCATTCTGCAAGCATGCAGCGGGTCTGGCCTGCCACCTTCGGGTCGCGCATGCGCATCTCCAGCTGTCTGCACGGCACGCGGGTTGGACAGAGGGCAGCAATGGCGGAGCTGCACAACGGTAAGATTGCATAGCGCGACGGACATCCAGCAGATGACCAAGGACCACGCTGTCGGCGCCGTGGCGGGCCACACCCGCTTGTCTGCCATCGACACCAGGCAACCGCCAGGAGACTTCCTTTCAATGTAGTTCCAATCTGGCACAACCTTACCTTCGACCGCCACCACTAGGCGGCAGGCTGCCGGCGCCGCGGCCGGCCACACCCGCTCGTCTGCCGTCGACACCATGCGCACAGCGGTGTCCACCAGCAGCTCGCGGTGCCACGCCAGCGCATCTGCCGGCTTGGCTGCTGCCAGGTGGTGCAGTGCCCACATGCCTGCATGGTCACACCAGCAGGGAAGAATGGTTGGAGAGAAATTCTGCCTTTCAAGTGACTCGCGGTGCCATGCGACATCGACTGCGGCGCACTACAATCTGATGAGGTTGTATATATCAAGGTGATATATGTCCCGGAACGTAAAGTCGTGTACAACTTTTGCACCTGCACACTGGATTGCCGACGCAGAGTCGTCTGTAAAAGCCAGCAGTGCCGGCAGCGCGGCATCAACGGCCGCGCCCGTGGCGCGGCCCCGCAGCGCTCGCACCGCCCAGACCACGCGTCGCGCCGCCAGCGCCCGCTCAAAGTCGCCGGGACCTGCGAGGGTTGCGGGTGCGATTTGGAACAACAGCAATCGGCATTGTATCTGGCATCATTCCGGCACTGTTTGGCACTCAAAATGCGGGCTGGGCAGCACTGCGTCGTGCTCATTTGGTCAGGTGCATCACCGGCGGCTGACCTTCTGCAACAGACCGTGTTTGAGCTGCAGTGGTGCTGCCGGCAGGAGGGGTAGAGGTAAAAACCTCAACGCGCCTGTGTAGGGCTCGTAATCGGGGAAGCGCTGCGTCTGCTGCGTGCGCCGCATGATGGCGGGCCGCAGCGCCGACAACAGCGCAGGCAGCACACACACCAGCAGCCGCTGCACCTGCGGCGCGATCGGCCGGCGACAAGGTTAGTGGGCTGATTGATGTGATCGATGTAAAGACAGTTGGCTGCGTGAGTACAGGATTGTGGGCCCATCGTACTTCTGATCAAGGTGTGCCCACGGTGCGTCCTGCTCATGGCCATGACCTCTGCTCTGCAGCCGGGTCCACCAGGTGATGCGGTGTGCGAGAGCCTCTGCCAGAGCACTGGAAAGGTGTTTCCGAAAGAACTGCTGTGCTACCAGGCTGGTGATCCCACCTCGGCGCTGGCTGCTTCCGGCTCCTGTGGCGTGCCGGCACCGGCCGCATCACTTCCTCCAGCTTGTGTCGCTGTGGCCTGCGCCCCAAACAGCGCCGCCCGCTGCCGGGAGGCGGCTGCGGGCCGCGGCAGCAACGCCGCTAGCGAGGACAGCGCCTGCAGTGCTGCGGCGTCGGTGGCTGTCGTGGCCCAGGCGCCCTGCAGGCCGGCAGCACGTCTTCAAATTCAGCAATTGCTCCTCCTGACTGAACAATGCAGGCCCGTTCTGCCCATATTCGTTGCCGAGTGACTTCTGTCTGACTGCGAGCATGCTCCCAAGCTGCTTCTGGCTGCGGGCCAGCAATTAGCTTCGCAAGGGCGTGGTGCTGGCCAACCTCGATATGCATTCAGCGACGAGGTGAAACCCGACGCAGCAGCGGGGAGCAGACGCCTACCTCCAGGCGGGAATCGATCGCATACAGCGCGCAGGCGGCCAGCATCTGCGCTGCGTCGAGCCGCGGCGGCGGCTCTGGCTCGTCTGTGATCTCCTGGATCAGCGGCGCCGCCCGCGCCTGTCCCGGCTCCCCTGCTGCCGCGCCACCGCCGCCGGCGGCAGCACCGGAGCCCTCTGCGGCGGCCGAGTCCGCAGCCGCTCCCCAGTCGACCTGCTCGGGTGACGTCAACGCCGCGGCGGCCTCCGCCAGGCTGGCGAGCACTGCTGCCGCAGCGGCGCTGTGGGCAGCGGCGACGTGGCGATCGCTGCCGGAGGGTTCGCATGGGCCCCCCACGACATCAGCAAAGAGCGTCTCAGGCGGCGTCGGCACGGCGGCCAGGGCACGTACTGCGGCGGCGACAGCCTCGTCGCCTCGCGCTGAGGCCTGCGCGTCGCCTGTGGTCGCAGGGCTGGCACACAGCTGGCTGCCCGGCTGGCGCTGCGGCAGCGTTGCCTGCGCCTGGAACGGTGTGATGGAGACGTCCTCGGTTTCGGAATCACTCTCGGTGTGCACGGAGACGGCATCGTCCAGCTCCATGATCAGCGGCCGGGCGTAAGTCCTCTGCATGCTGCCGGACGGGCGGCGCACGCTGGATTGCGCTGCAACCAGCTGCACGGTGGTCGGTTACCGACGCGGGACAATCGCGGGGCGTGATTGCGATCTGGTGTACAGGAAACACAATGTGAAACCGCGTTGTGCACATGATCTGTCCGAGGTGCTGCCTAAGACTCTCGGTTTTACGACATGCATTGGCTTCTCTCCGTTTGTTACTTTGATACGAAGCCGCTAATCTGGCACAATCGCCTCAGCACGCACAGCATGGCCATTGCGTGCATGTTTGCGCGATTGGCCAGCAGATTTGCAACTCTTGTTTGCATCGGTGCTGGGTTCGCACATAATATGCTCTCTAGCAAGGGACAGCGTGCTTGGAGAAAACAGCAGCATGCTTTAAACTGAGCATGCATCGTGGCGGAGGGCTTGCGCTGGACCTGACGTGCAGCACCAGTGAACACAATCGCTATCATTTCATCAGCTCGTTACATTGAAAGCTGACACTGTCACCAGCTCGCATGCCAATCCTGCTTCAAGGCGCCACACATTCTGCGCCGTAAGCAAGCATGGCGGCACGCGGGCTGAAGGAGCCTTCCGCGTTGGCGTTCAGCGTCCTGTGCGACCTGTTTGACGACCTGCACGACCACAAGGGCAAAGCCAGGGACAAGGTCACGCGCTTTATCCGCAATAACATCCGCGACGGCGCTGCAGACGCCTTCCAGGTCATCCGGCTGCTGCTGCCCAAGGTGGGACCAGAACGGTATCTTCTCTGGACGCGTGTAGCGCCAAACTAAAGTTCCAGTTGCTCCTGCAGACATGATGAAACGCTCTTTCGTTTTGCCGTAATGCTCATGCGCCCTGCAGCAGTGCAACTAATTTTGCCGCAACCCCCCTGCGTGTGTGCCCGCCACAGCGCGACCCCCGCATGTACCTGCTGGCCGAGAAGTGGCTGCTGGAGGCGCTGCTGCGCGCCTGCGCGCTCAACCCTGACCGCAAATCCGCGTCGGGACTCGTGCAGCAGGCGCTCGACTGGCAGAAGGTGCGGCCTCGCTGCACTTCCTGCTTCCTGCGCATCTTCTCTGCAGTGCATTGCCTCCGCAGCGCAGCTTTGTCTGGACATGGTAGTATCAGCGCACAGACAAGGGCATAACAGAGCTCAACGCATTGACTCTTGTGCGTTGCTCCGGATATCGGCTGACCGGGTGCCGTGCTGAAACAGCCGAGCTCTCCCGCTCCAGGACACTTTGCGCGCGCCATGGAGGAGGTCTGGCCCTAAACAATGCACCTGTCTCTCTGTCCAAGTGATCTGCTGTTTCATTTTGTCCAATTGGCTGCCAGTTGTGGATGCACGGGCCGGAGCGCCGCGTCTGCACGTCGATTTGATATTACATAGCCACACAGAGTTTGCCTGCTGACCCACGCGGCTGCTCATTCATCCCATTCATTGCTGCAGCTCCTGTTCAAGAGGTTCTGCGGCCTGGCCGGCTGCACGCCGGAGGAGGAGCGGCAGCTCAAGGTGGGCGATGTGAACGCTGCTCTGGACCGCCTGTCCGGTATGGACGCGCTCGCGGACAAGGCCGCCGTCCTCACAGGCCTGTTGCTGCGGTGAGCTCTGCTACAGCCAAGACCGCGAGTGAGCAGCGGCAGCGCTTGCCTGTTGAGGCGGCCTGCCTCTCGAGGCGGTCGCTGGGCAGCCTGATAGCTGCCGGCACACACATGGGGTGTGTCACCGCCGCCAGCAGCTGTGTCGATATTTTAGCGCTGCAATCCACCTCTGGGCGCAGAAGCAGCCCATGCTTCTGGCGTGCGCATGGCTCTCTCCACAATCAAATTGTGAAGCCATTGCACTGCTATTCTCCTCAGGGTTCTGACAGATGAATCACCATGACAGGCTAGATGTGCTAAAAACCCCAGGTCTTCCCCGCGCATGATGTTCTGGCTGACGCGCATCATCCTGAAGGACCTAAAGCTGGGCTTCAGCGAGGCCACCGTCTTCCCGGCGTTCCACCCGGTGAGCGCGTCCACTGACCTCGCCGCCGGCACGACTAGTGAGAGAGCAGGGCTCCCTGCGGGCTGCTAGTTTGTGTTCTCATCCGAAGGAGCCCGGAGCCCCGCCGCCTGTCTGTGTGTCCAACCCACAGCCCACTGGGGGTTCTTGAACCACGCACCAGCACGACGACAGGCATTTCCGATGTGCAGGATGCCACTCACCTGTACGCCATGAAGGTACGCCAGCGATTGCAGCATGCATTGATGTGCTACTGACCTGTGCAAGCAAAGCTGACAATGTGCGATGGCACAGCACCTCAGGAATGCGAGCGCTTTGAAATTCAATGCACCAATATATCCGCCTGTCGTCAAACCCGATGGAGCGATCCCGATGCAGATGGACCTGCGCGCGGTGTGCGAGCGCCTCACCTCCCGCAGCGAGCGCCTGCCCCGCCAGGTGCAGGCGTCACTGGAGTGTTGCATTAGAAGCTGTAGGTCGCAAGCTTTGAGCAGAGCGTCAAAGGCCAGAGTGATGCTGCGGCGTGTCCAGCAGCTGAGTGAATCCTCATTCCCATTAACGGAAGTTGCAACCGGCAACTGTACAATCACGTTGTCACCGCCGTGCCCGGCTCTCATGCTGCTGTTATTGCGCTCTATATGTTGTGTGCTGACCATCGAGGCAATACGAAATCTTGTGTCCCGCAGGACCTGACGCTGGGATCGCCGACGCGGCCGCAGCTGGCGCTTGCCGCGCGCTCGGCGCAGGTGACGCCAGACATTCACAACACCATCGCTCGTCGTTTTGCCTGAGTGGCGGTCCTGACCGAAGTGCCATCGTGCCAAGTACCATCGTGCCAAGTACCATCGAGCGACGAGTGGTATCGCAGGCTTTCTGCCCGAGGTGCAACTCCTCAACCGACTTCAGATTGGTTTAGAGGCTGATGGGACCCGCTCTGCGTGCAATGCAGGAGGCCATGAAGCGGCTGTCATGCAAGCGCTTTATCTGCGAGCTCAAGTTGGACGGTGCGTTTGCTCGTTACTTTTCAAGAAACCATCTCAGTTGCAGAATGTGCAGGCTCCCCGCAAGCCATGGCACTGCAGCCCACCATAAAACAGCCAAGTCATCCGGCTTCTGGTCAACGGAAACCCCCAAGGACCTGTCAATCATCTTCCCTCTGCTGACCGGGGTGCAGGTGAGCGCATGCAGCTGCACGCGCGGCTGGGTGGTGCCGGCGCCGACGGCGAAGCCGGCGGCATCCAGCTGTTCAGCCGCAAGGGCATAGAGCACGGCGACTACTCCTCCTACAGCATCATCGCGCCGGCTGTCCGGGCGCAGCTGGCGCACGACGCCATATTGGACGGTGAGATGGCTCGATGAAGCTGGCAGCGTGATGCAGTCCCGGGGGAGGATTCGCTGATTGCGCCGACGGCACTTCTGGACACATAAACCTTGCACAGATCAAGGGCAACTTTGATGAAACGTTGTGTAGTCGTAGTAGTAGCCTGCGGCACATGACGAGTGTCTCTGTGTGCTGGCAGGCGAGTTTCTGGTGTACAACCGGAAGAGGTGAGGAACGCTGGCAGTGCATATTTGACACTCGCAACGTGCATCGACTGCTGCAGCCTTCCACTTCCAGATGCCGCGGTTCCATTCGTCATCTTCCATTCTGAACCGGGCTTACGCTTGCAACTGCAGGCACGCTTTCGAGTGCTTCAGCGGCATCCACCAGACGGTGACAGGTGCGGCACCGGCTGTGGCGCGCGTGAGGGCGTCCATCAACCAGTGGCGGCCCTACTGCTCTTCTTCGCTCCTTCCTGCCCATCTGTTGTCGAGGGGTGCTAGTAAACCGTGTGATTCGCCTCTGCAGCTGCGCGCGATGGCAGGGACCCTGAGGACCGTGTGTCGATGGCCAGGAACGGTGTGGGGAATGAGAGTCTGCACCATGAACGCTTCCACGTGGAGCAAACCGTTGCACCGAGGCATTGGCAGGACCTGCCTGTGAAGCATCTGGTTATGTTGAGCCGTTGCCTGTTGCGTTCCAGATGCATAATCGTGCTGCATTCCTGCAGGCGAGCTACTGGATCCAGCCCCTGGCTACTGCCACCCTCGGGTGAGCTCGAAGTTTGCCCTGTACCGCTCCTGTACTCGCAACCTGCGCCCTGCTGCGTGAAGACTGGCTGGCTTGGCAGCCACTGATGAGGGATGAACGTCCCAGAGCTGCTGATTTATCAACGTACCATTGTGTTTCTGTACGCGGCAGGTCAAAGACCTTGAGATCGTGTATGTTGTGTTCGACATCCTCTACTACCAGGTGCTGGTCCAGATTTGCTGTTCCAGATTCCTCCTGCCGGCAGATGCCGACGCTCCCGTGGGCACAAATATGCAGTCTTCTGCGAACATGCTGTCTCTGGACTCCGCGCCACATGCTCCTGCCGCCATGACAACAATCACGGCATTTTTCTGAATTTGTCTTCGCCCCCTTTCACAGGACCAGAGCGTCATCAACCGCCCGCTGGTCGAGCGGCAGGCACTGCTGCGCTCGGCGGTGTCGGACGCGCCGCCCGCCGGCATCCCTGTGGGTGAGCACTCTAGTGCACAGAGCGCGACATTCAGCAAATGCTTGCCGGCAAACGCTTGCTGTTGAACGCTTGCCTCCAAATGCTTGCGACCATGCAAGACATGGGCGGCGTCTGCCTGTCTGTGCATCAGGCACTGCTTCCGGAATCATGCAATCACATAAGGCACAGTCGACATGAGCACAATTCCTGCTGCAGGCCGAGGCAGCGTGATGGCGCGCATTGTGCCGCTGCTGCCAGACGCGCCGTTTATGGGCGGCCAGCCGGCGTCGCGGTTCTGCAGCTCGGCCGAGGACATCCAGACACACCTCGAGGCCGCCATCAGCATGCGGGTGGGTCACGATCTGGCATTCGGAGCTGAGCTGTTTAACACAACAGCAGCAGCAGCAGCAGCAGCAGCAGGCTCGTCTGCATCTTTGCTTTGCTGCGGTGGTGGCTGCCGGCACACCAGCCCAGTAACAGCATGAGCAAGGCAGCAGTCACGGACTGCAATGCCGGACATGCTTCTATCAACGAGTGACGCCTGCTGGTCAAATGTGCCAGTTGCACAATGCCCCTGTGCTCCCGCAGGAGGAGGGCCTGGTGCTAAAGCAGCCGGACAGCCCCTGGCGCGCCAACGACCGGTCGGGCGCCTGGGTGAAGGTCAAGCCAGAGTGGGTGCGTCTTTATGACACCGTGAACCGCCAATGTGATGGCATTCCACGCGCTGCCTGGTCTTCAGCCGGTCCTGTGCAGATTCTCGTGTCGAAGGCTCCTTGCAAAGTGCAGTCTCACTGGTCTCCTGATGACGGTCAGCAGATCGAATGGAACTATATGTCTATATTGGCTTGTGGCAATCACAGCACTGTGACGCCACGGACAGGTGCACGAGATCGATGCGGTGGTGGTGGGGGCGTACTATGGCGGCTCTAGCAGGGGCAACAAGGGCCGCCAGTGCGCAGTTGCCTCTCTGTTTCCCACTAGCCAGCACTGTGCGCCCACCACTTTACTATTTTGATGCCCTGCTGTGAAGCACCTGCAATGCTTCCAAGGGAACGAAGCACAATTTCATCGAGGCATGGTATGCAGGTTCCTGATGGGGCTGATCAGAATGCCGGCCGGCGGCGGCGCCAGCAGCAAGGACTGCCCCAAGTTCGTCAGCTTCTGCCGGTGCGGGTTTGTCATTTGCTGATCCCACGAGGCGCAGGCCGAGAGCACAAGACTCGCCCACTGCTCGCAGAACACCGCCAAGCGAAATGTCTGCAGATGTGCAGCACATGCACAGAATCGTCCTGAGGGATCTCTCCCAGCGCCCATCGTCCTTTCCAGCATCATGTTCCTGTTCTTTTGCACTGGCGCAGACTCAAATTCAAATCTGTGCTACTGCTGCTGCAGGGTGGACACCGGCAACACCGACGTCGAACGTGTCAATCGTCGATATGCCCAGCGCCCTGCTGGTGGAACGCCACCTATTATGATGATCCCTTGTGCTGCCGCTGCTGCTGCAGGGTGGGCACTGGCATCACGGACAACGAGCGCGTTACAATAAGCGACATGCTGAGCGGCCTGCTTGTGGAGCGCCGACGTGGCAGCCGCCGCCCCCCGCCCGGCTGCCCCTGCGACTTTGCCGGCGAGCTGCCAGATCTGTGGGTCGGAGACCTGTCGCGCTCCATTGTGCTGCAGGTGAGATGTCGTGTATTGGATTTTCCAATCAGTGTCATGTAGCCGCCATGATGTGTGCAGCAGCCGGCAGTCCTGCGCCTGTTTTTGCACTGATATCTTCTGCATTGTGGGGCCTGCGTCATCCCTGTTTGACCAAGGTCCGCAGCGCATGAGGCGGCTTCTTTTGGCAAATCAAGCGCGGCGACCTGAGGCGGCCAGCACAGCAGATTGCGACTCACCCTCGTACTTTGATGTTTACAGCTGAAGGGCGACAGCCGGCTCATCAGTTCACGCGCGTACCACCGCAGACTATTCCTCATCCGTCGTTCCGCTGTGGGTGACCGACCGCCTTTTTGCGCCGTGCGCAGCTGAAAGGCGACAGCCGACTCATCAGGTCGCGGGCGTATGCCGCAGACTACTCGCTGCGCTTCCCCATCATCGAGCGCGTGCGCTGGGACAAGCCGGCCGCGGCTGCCGACACCGTCGCCAGCCTGGCGGACCTCGTTGCCGGCTCCGCTGCCACAGGTACGGCGTTATTATTCGTTCTGGCTGGTTGTGAAATTTTCTCCCTGAGGCATCTAGTGAGATGCCTGTCGCAAGCCTCAGGCTTTGCGGACCTGGCAGAGCTGTCACTTTGAGATGAGATATGCTGAGATGGCTGTTTCCAACATTCGTGAAAGGTTGGACGCCAACGATATTCTGCTTTGCAGCTGCGCCCAGCGACTCAGACGTCGAGGGCACCTTCCGCCGCCAGCGCAAGCGCCGGCGCGCCGAGACCGCGTCCGCCCGCAAGCGCCGGCGCAAGGGGCCGATGCCGCCTCCTGATGCCAAGCCCGGCGGCCAGACCGGTCACGGGCGCCGGAGCATCATCGAGCACCTGCTGCCTGCCGACCTCAGCAACGTGCAGGTTTTTCAGTTCACCTCCGGGTGTTTGCCTCTGGAATTTGCCGGACACATGTGCTCAGAGACGGCCCGGAGCCTGGTGGTGCTGCAGTGACAGCAGACAGCATCTGGCACCCGCCCGCCCCTGGAGAGCTTTTCAGCGAACTAGGTTGACGTAATGTTCCATAATGGCTTCCGAGGCTGACGGCAGCGTTCTGGCGGGCCTGTTGCTGCAACTGGATCTGCCCCTGGGCCGGAGCATGAAACATCATGGAAGGTTGAAAACTTTTCTAACAGTTCCGTGTTGGTGCCTCAAGGCGGAAGGTAGCGTGCTGGCGCGTGTGTTGCTGCTGAGGGATGTATCAGCAATGAAACAGCTAAGAAGAAATGACAAACAACCTGGCCCTGGGGCGGAGCGGGCGCAGGCGGAAGGCACCAATGCCTGACATCAACAAATTCAGGGTTTTGGTTCACGGATGTCCAAGCTTAGCTTACGGCAAGGCGGAGGGCAGCGCGCTGGTGGGGCTGTCGCTGCTGGTGGACCTGCCGCCAGGGGCGGAGCAGGTCGTATCAGGATATCTTGGGTTGTGCTTGTGCGGTGTTCTCCTGATGCTTCGCAAGGCGGAGGGCAGCGCGCTGGCGGGTCAGTCGCTGCTGGTGTACCTGCCGCCAGGGGCCGGAGCGGGCACAGGCGGAGGCGATTTGGAAGTTGCGAATTCGCTCAATCATCCTGTGTGGATGCGAATTGAAGGCGGAAGGTAGCGCGCTGGCAGGGCTGTCGCTCCTGGTGGACCTGCCCCCGGGGGCGGAGCGTGCGCAGGCAGAGGCCCTTGCCAAGCGGCTGGGCGGCAAGGTGGGGCCGCGACCACGCCCTGCTCTCCCCTTTGAAGTCGTTCTCAGCCGGCGTCGTCAGGACCTTTGCGGTCCCGTTGATGATTGCTGTACGCAGTCGTGCTGTGCGGACTGCTTCACGCAGGTTCTCTTGATCAGTTGGTCACATGATGCATATCGGTCAGCTTGATTGCACTGCGGACACAACACCCCAGCAGAGTCTGTGAGGGTGGCACGATCACCGGGCGGCAGTCGATGCTGCGACACCATATGGCGGGTCAGCGTATAACCCGAACGCCAAGCAAGGGGCAAGTCAAGGGCGGGCCAGGCTTTACGGTGCACTGAACCCAAATGCCTTCAGATCTTCATGTGCCGCTGCAGGCGCTGTTCCAGTCGTGGGCGCCCAGCGTGACGCACGTCCTCGCGGCGCGCGGCAGCCAGCAGGCCGTAGCGCACGCCGCCGCGGGGCGCGATGTTCTCGGCCCGGCCTGGTTGCACGAGTGTGCAGCCGCGGGCGTTGCGCTGCCGCTTCGGCCGTGGCACTACTGCCACATGGGGGCGGGCACCGCCGCCGCGGCCCTGGAAGACCTTTTCGAAGCGCGGTGCGTCGGCTGATGATGCCGGGAGAGCACCATTAAAAATGATAATGCCAAGAGAAGAAGTGAGATGCTGGCCTCAGGGCGTCTGTTTTCACGGCTACGTCTGTCGGGTGGCCATGCAGCCTGCTAGACGAATTGTGAAACCTTTCATGCCTGTTTGTTCAAATGCGACAGCTGTCAGAGCTTTGTCATCAAGCAAGGCTGGAATGGCAAAGGAAATTGAATGCTAAGCTGCATTTGTTCACTGTCCGCTGCAGGCTGGACGAGCATGACCAGCCTGCGGACCTGGAGGCGCTGCTCTCCCGCTCAGACGAAATTTGCGAGCATGAGTCTCCTACATCATTGAATTCACTGCATGCTGCAGGCTGCACGAGGACGTCCAGCCTGTGGACCTGGAGGCGCTGCTGTCCCGCTCCGGACCGCCAGATGCTGTTCCTGCAGGGCAGGCCACGGCCGTCGTCGCCTCGGTGCGCGAGGACCCCGCCGCCACAGGCGTGCTGCCGTGGCGGCCCTTCCGTGGCTGCCGCGTCGCCCTGGTGGCTACGCACCCAAGCGGCTCGCCGCAGAGCTCGGCGGACACTGGCGCAGCAGGTTGTGCCGCCACGAGCGGCAGCCGCGGCGGCGCCGCAGTCGGCGGCAGCTCTGTCGGCGGCGGCGCGCCCGGCAGCGCGGCGGCGAGCGCGCCGCGGCCCGAGCTCTGCGCGCTGGCGACTGCGGCGGCGGCGGCATTGGTTCGGCGGCGGCTGACCGACTTGCAACTCCGCCGGCTGGCGCTCCAGGTGGGCAGCGACCTTTCCGTGCAGAAGCATTACATGCTCTAAGAAACCAAATGAATGCAGTTAGAACAAGGCGGGGGCGGTCATGGCTGCCGCGTGCTGCAATTCCCCATGCACCAGTGGCCTGCGACCACCAAGATGGCTGCAGCACCTGTGTTTATTAATCACACCACTGCTCGCTGTGTGCCGAGGGTCACCCGAGCGTATAGCTGCAGTGCAGATGGGCTCTATATGACAATATGCACCCTCATGTTCCCAAAGCCCTGCCACGTCTGCAGGTGCGCCTCGGCGGCGGCCGCGTTGTAAACGCGCTGGACCCCTCGGCGACGCACCTGGCGGTGCTCAGTTCAGACCCGTCCGCCGCAGCGGTGCCACAGCAGCCCTGCAAGCTGGCCGCCGCGGCTGCCTGGGCAACCTCGGCGGCTCCCAGCGAGTCTGGCAGCCTACCGCCAGCGTACTGTGATAGCAGTGGCGGCGGCGGCGGCGGCGCGGCCACTGCCGGGGCGGCAGCAGGCGTTCGCGGGGTAGCTGGCACCGCCGCCGCGCAGAGGTCCATGTCAGCGCCAGCGGAAGCTGAGTCAGGCGCTGAGCAGGACGCAGCGATCAGCGCTGCGGCGGCGGCGCTGCGGCGGCGGCTAGAGGCCGGGACCCTGCACATCGTACCGTCCTCGTGTGTTGTTTTCTCTGCTTCTCTGGGTGCTTTCCTTTCTTGCGCCTGGAAACTGCTGATGATGATGTGGATGATGGCGCTCGGCAGCCAACATGTGTTGCATCACGTGCATCATTCCATCTGGCATAGCTTGTATCAATGCAATCCTGCCTCTTCAGCACTCAACTGCGGCCTGCCATCTCGCAGGTGGGTGGAGCGGCAGGCTGGCGGTGGCGTGGCCGACCCCGCAGCGCAGGGCACGGCAAAAATCCCGGCGCAGGCTGTGCAGCCGCTGGCAGCCGAGGAGCACGCTTGCGGGAAGGGCTGCAGGTGCAAACCCTCTTCGGTAACAACAAGAGGCAAAAACCCTATAACGTAACAATACCAAACCAAATATGAGATTTCACAGGTCCATCTGAATGGACAATCATTGGTTGGACCGAGGCAGCAAGGAAGGTTTTTACAATATGTGCCTGAAGCCACCTCCCAATCCTTGCGGTATCCACCGTATCCAGACTCCCGCGCTGCGCCGATGCTGCTCCTTTGCATTTTCGCAGGCTGCCGGAGGCAGACGATGGTGCTATGCCCATGCAGCAGCCGCAGACGCCGCTGCGGCAGCGGCCTGCTCCAGTCGTCAAGGCCCCGGCGTGCCCGCTGCCCCGCCCGAGCCGCAGCCGCGCGCCGCCACCGCCGCTGCCGCAGCAACGCTCAGTGCATGACACTCAACAACAGCCGGCTGTGGTTGACGCCGCAGCAGACACAGTAGCTGCACTGCTGCATGGCACAGGCCGCGTGCGGGCCGGCCGCGACTCCAGCCTGGCGGCGCAGGACCAGGCTGTGCAGCCTTCAGCCGCCGCCCGCAGCACACCCGACTCTGGCGATGTCAGCTTCAGGCTGGGCTCTGGCAGAGTCCGCCTCGCAACCGCCAGCGGCACCCTAGCCCACAGCCTGCGCGCGCCGTCTGCGGCGTCAAATATGCGCATTAGCAGCAGCGGCGGCGGCGGCGACGGCAGCGGCGGCACTCTCGCCGTCACAGCCAGGCTCGGCAGCTTCGTCTGCACCGGCGGCGGCATTGACAGCCGGCTGCACGTATGTAGCGTATCCGGAGCCCTGCTGGGGAGCCCTGCGCCGCAGCCGGCCGGCAGCGGCGTGCCTACAGCTGTTTCCAGCATGGGTGCCTCGCAGCAGTGGGCGAGCGGCGAGGCACACTGCGTCCAGCAGTCCTCCGACACGCAGCCGCCTTACATCAGTCTCCGCGGGCGCGGCTGGGCGGCGGCTGACGGCAGTGGCCCTCCTCCGCCGCCGCAAAGCGCCGCCTCGCAGCTGGGCGCAGGCGCTGACGGCGCGTGCAGCTCGGAAGCGTCGGGCAACTGGCCCTTCGGAAGCGGCGGCGTTGACGCCGCTGGCGTGCACAGCTTTTGGGGCGCCGTGCCTGCGACCGCAGCGCCTGCGCACTTCCGCTCGCAGCCTGGCTCCCAGGCGGCCTCCGGAGGAAGTGGCGGGGGAGCGCTCGCTGTGCCATCGGGAGGCGCATTCTTTCAGCTGCCCTGTGATGCCGCAGCGGCACTACGTGTTGCGCCGGAGCCTGCGCGGTCCCGTGGCCTGCGGCGCAGCTTCGTCAGGCTGGGCATGCGGCTCTAGCGCTGCACGTGCGCGGGGTTTTAGGGCTGTTTGGGAAACATGATTTGTTGGTATCAGGGATTGGACTTACTGTCATGGTAGCCCATCTGGCCGTTGCTGCTTGAATCTCAATCAGGAGTTTCCCTGTTTCAAGGGAAACGGAGGAGGAGAATGAATCACTTCCGCATGAATTCACCCCCCGTCTACCAACACGGATCCAGCTGGCATAACAACTGCAGGGACGCCGGGCGAGTGAATGGACTGCGCGCTTTCCTGCTTTCCTGGCGTCAGTCGATTGCGAATACGTTCTAGCAGTATATTACGAACCGCAAGCCCGCCGCACCGCAATATGCTCACTTGCTGAAGCTATTTAGATAGTGCATGCATGTCGGTGTTCAAGGCGAGTGCAGGACGCCTGTGAGCAGAACGATCAGCCGCAGTCACCGCCTGCACATTCAGTTTCGAGTCCTGCTCAGCTCAGAGACCCTCTGCTTCCGCGTCTAGGCAGCAGCCCAGCGTGCAGGAGCAGCCTTGCACGCCATGGCCGACCGGCTTGGCGAGCAGGCTAGTCGAGTCCCCTGTTGGGTGATCGCCTTCGCGACAGCCTGCATCGTCCTCGTGGCGGCGTTTGCCTCCCAACAGCCGCTGGCGACGCCACCGTCCACGCAGCAGGAGCTCCTCCTGGTACACGGTGCTCCTGTGACCTATCCGGCCGAAAAACATGTTTGCTGCGCATGCCTGCTGATGTGTTGGGTCCTGTACCGATACGACTGTGCTATGCGACACTGTGCAATGTACTGACTGCCTGAGGCGCCGTTTGCTGTAGGACCTTGCTCCTGACTACAATGCATCGGCTGGCTGCATCCTGATGTCGGACAACCGGTTCAACACCAGCACCGAGGAGCAGATCCAGTACAACAACTTGCGTGGGGATGCGGCCATGATGCCCTATTGGGAGGCGGCCAGGGTCATCAACAGCCTGTACGCCGTGCGGCATGGCTACACATTCCTGGCGGTCAATCCGGAGTCACACTTTGGGCCCAAGCTCGACAGGCAAGTGCACTCTAACCCTGCCCCGGAGCAACCCTAATGCACTGCCATCTGCAAATGGTAACTTGACGCGGCAGCCCCCTTCCCGTCGCCTGATCGAAGGCTGCCACACGAAAGGCCACCCGCTCCTCCCCACTCGGAACCGTCGGTCCCGGCCGTCGCTGCCGCGGTCGGGTCGAACCGAAAGGTGCGGCCCTGAATCGCAGCACTTTGGCCCCGCCCGTCCGCAGCGGGGTCACCCACCGAACAAGCGCGCGGGCTGCACGCTGCCTGGGCGCGCACCCATAACTCAAAGTGTGAAAACAGGGAAGCCTTCATATCAGTTATGTAGTGGGCTCAAAAGGCACTCCAGGATAGGCAGTTTTTCGGGTCTTATACGTGCCTTTCTGACCAATAGTTCAAGCTCTTGCCCAGAAAGTTCAACATCGTAAAAGCCTAACTGCGGC
>JAABUL010000462.1_pt1 | contig 86857 bp, 155 predicted proteins | sample 5559151 | NCBI WGS metagenome assembly JAABUL01 (sample SAMN10711876, study PRJNA513368) | rock metagenome | isolation source: Antarctica rocks | place: Antarctica: Victoria Land, Pudding Butte sud
GCCCCCCCCTCCCCCCCCCCCCCCCGCCCCCCCCCCCTCCCCCCCCCCCCCCCCCCCCCCCCCCCCCCCCCCCCCCCCCCCCCCCCCCCCCCCCCCCCCCCCCCCCCCCCCCCCCCCCCCCAAAATTCAGGCTTATTTTCAAGTGTTACAAGAACATCTGCCCTGAGGCGCTGAGGTGCTGTTCTGCGCATCACTGTTGCAGCTGTAGTATGGCAGTTGCTGGCGCACAGTGAGGTCCAGTCAATGCGTTGTGCAGCGTGCTGCACAGCGCTCCAGTCTCCTCGGGATTCGCAGCCAGACAGTTGCATCCCTTTTCATTGGAGCGACATGCACCTGCGGTGCTGCCGCATCGTGCGCCGTCGGCGCTGCACTGAAGGCTCGCGGTCGCGTGCTGTCGTGAGGAGGGGGTGCCGCCCAGCTGTCCGACAAGCTGGAGGCACGCCTTGCTCGAGAATGTGCTTCCCAGCTGCCGGAGCCTGCGCGGTTCGCAGGCTCGAGTCCAATCACAGCCTGGCCAGCGATGAATCCAGCTGGATTTCAGACCACCCAACAGTTCAATCTATATGCATCCGCACGGTCCAAACCCTGCTGCTGCAGTATTACTCTTGCTGCCTGGACAGAGCCATTGAGGGGAGCGACAGCAACTGGCGCCGCTGCGCGTCAGGAAGCGCCTCCGGAGTTTCGCAATGTGTTGCATCACCTGATGTGCGCCCTGCCGTGCTGGCGGCCAGTGAGTGAGCCGCGGCGGCATCGTTACCCGACGGCTGCGAGCGCTGCGTGTGGCGCAAGGCCGATGAGGCGACGCTTTTGGCGTCGTCGGAGCCCTTCGAGTCTGCGCGCTCCAGGTCTACACCGCCGTCTTCAGCCGGCTCCTCGAGCCCTTCCTTCTGCGGGGCAGTAGGACGGCAGAATTGTATGACATTCAAAGGACTGAAAACAGACATAGCGATGCTTGGCAAAATATGACGCTCAGATCCACACCACCCTCTTCACTTGGATTCTCCAGCCCCTCCTGCTGTGGCGCAGCAACAGCCAGTGTTGCAAACATCAGCATGCCCTTGTCGTCGTTCATGCCTGCCAGGTCGGCTGGCTTCGTCTGCTGCGGCACAGCAATAGCCCTGACATGCATCCGGCAGCATTGGTGCTGCAGAACAATATTGGGCATGATGCATTGCAGAGGCTTTTGGCAGGGAGACCAAACATTCAGGGCACGCCTTGAAGGCAGGCCCGGTGTGGAATATAAGCATACTGTCATCAAAGCGCAGTAGGTCGCACCTCGACATGGAACATGATCATGTCGGGTCCGCTGCCGCTGCTGGTGCCGCCCTCGGGCGCAACGCATGAGCTGTAACGCCCCAGCAGCCTGCGCCGCGCCTTCTGCAGTGTGCGGAATTCCGGGAAGATTTGACCAGAGCACCGATCGCTAGTGCAACCGTTGTCAGGCTGACATGCAGTCACCTCCTGTGCCATTCTGCTGTTCTGGCAGGAGAGTCTGCAAGTTCTGTTTCAGCCGAGCTCATGAACAACATGCCAGGGAGCACGAGTTGCTGATACCTAGCTGAAGCAGCTCTGTGAAACAGGCTGGCACCTGGCACTGCAAGGAGCCCCAGGCGGTGCTGAAGATGACGGCCGCGACGCCGGCGGCGACGACGCCGCTCGAGAGAAACACCTGGGCCACCGCAAAGAGGTGCTGCGCCGAGGGCGTGAGGCCGGCCCACTTGAGCGCCGAGCCCGACAGCAGCAGCAGCCACAGCACTGCAGCAGCACAACAAAAGAGATTTGGAGTCATGTACATTTGACCTCCCTGGAGCAACTTCAAATTCCAAGCAGTTTTGTATCCCAGATACGCACCAGGCAGTCTCTGAGCTCGCCGCGCACCATGCATCTGCTACAGGGCTGCTGCGCGAGTGCGCACCGATAATGCTGAACATCTGGAGGTAGTTGTCCACAGCCTTGGTGTAGGGCCGCCGGTGGGTCACCAGAAACAGGTACGTCACCAGCACCAGCTGCGCCAGCAGCGCCTGCGTTCAAAAGCAAAATGTGTACATCTATTGCCATTTGTTTCTGTGTTAGTGGCGTCGGCGGGTCACCAGGAACAGGTAGGTCACCAGCGCTAGCTGCGCCAGCAGCCTGCGGTAGGTCGGGAGCTTGTGATATAAATCATTTCAACCATTGCATCGTAGCGATGCAGCTGCTCTCAGGAGTCTCCGCATCGCTGTCAGCAGCTGGCAGCTGATCTGATGTGGGGCGCTCCAGCCCCACAGTTGCCGGCAGCAGCAGCAGCAGCAGCAGCAGCCTGCAGCTTGATTCAAACGTTTCGTGTACAGAATTCGAGCCAGGTGTTTGGTCACTTCAGTGGTCACCTGCGTGGAGCCGAAGGGCTGCGCGGGGACGAAGACAGGGATGGCGCCGATGAGCAGCTTGCGCACCATCTCGAACGTCTCCCAGTACGGCATGTCGTAGCCCTTGTACAGAAAACCGAAACGCGCCTGCACCTTGGGCTCCTGCGGGGCAGCAGCGTCAAGCGATGAGAAGCGCTGATGAATCCCTTGCACGAAAAACCATGTCCTCCATGGCACACGCATTGGCACACACAGCTGGCACATACAGATAGGGGAATGCTGCCATCATGTGGAGAAAGTCTCCACACAGCAGCATCGCCAACCGATGATGCAAGTACAGATGCAATAGCAGCGGCTCCCACCTGCAGCCGGTGGCGCAGGAAGTAGAGGATGAAGAAGTAGGCGGCAGGCACCACGAAGGCGAAGACCACCATGAAAATCACGCCCGGCACGAAGTAGCGCAGGTACGTCGCATTCCAGGGGCCGCCCGACGGCCGCACCAGGATGCGGAAGTCCGCCTTCAGAAAGCTGCAGTGCAGCGACGGAATTCTCAACACGTGGATATCGGGGCAAAGAATGAAAACTGTCACGGGTGTAACATTCTTGAGCGCAGCAGAGACGCCACTGAAATCCGCCACTGAATCTATTTTGCCGCGGATATCGCAATGGCAGATGGATCTTGCGGCAAGCACGTGTCGGTTTGCACAGCAGCCGGAGCAGGGTCTGACGGCGCACACCGGCCGATGTCCAGGGTGGTGTAAGAGAACATCTGCAGCGCTGTGGTGCTGCACTGCGGGTAAACCAGCGTCACCAGCCAGAAGGCGTTTTTCCAGCACCTGCAGGGCAATGCGGCAATCCTCACGAACATGATCGAATTCAGATCATGGGATGCTCGATTGTCACTCTATGGCGCTGATGCAATCCAGCAGGCTTGTCGATTGGCGCCTGCCTTAGCAGAATGGCCAGGCTCGCAAATCCTGAATGCCGCTCCCAGACATGCCAGCTCCGCACCTGGCCCGCAGGTTGGTGGCCCACAGAAGCCAGCGCGCCCGGCGGCGCTCCGGCAGCGCCGGCAGCAGCCAGCCGCCGTCGCGCGGGTGGCCCAGCCCGTGTGCCAGGCGCCGCGCTCCCAGCTGCAGCGCCATGCACAGCAGCACCACCCCCACCTGGCGGACATGGCATCTCTATTATTTGAAAAGGAACGGGCGAGGGTGGGTGTTGCGGTCAGCTGTCTAGAGAGCAGGATGATGCACAGACACTGTGTAGCGCCGTGCTGCCAGAGACTCCGCCGCCAGGCAGCACCAGCAGCGTTATTATGGAAGACGGATTTGGGCTTTGATACAAGGATTTTCTTTTCTGAAAATGCGGATAGTGGTGGCGTAGGGGGGCGGCACCGGCAGCGCCATGGTGAAGATCCAGGACTGGTAGAAGCCGTAGCCGCGCCAGTAGCAGGAGGGCGCCGTGACGGCAATGCCCAGGTTGGCGGTGTCACTCCACGACATGGCCTCGCTTGTCGCGCGCGGCCACGCCAGGTCGTACGACTTGAACAGCGCCAGAATCTGTTGCGCCGGAACGACATCCAGTTTTGAACAAATGCATCCGAATCTGCATCACACATGTGGGGACACCGTTCGGCTGTACTGTGCATTGATTGCACATAAGTGAGCCGGTGTAACCTCATTAGGCCTCTTCCATGATGCAGCGGCATGGCACATCAGCTGTTGCAACGCGGAAATTTGGTGGTCCCGCCGGAAATCGCAAATCAGGCACGAGTAAAATAGGCTACCTGCAGGTGGGTGATGATGATCTTGAGCTTCACCATGTAGCCGGAGCCGCTGGTGTCGGCGGAGCCCCAGTCGCGCACAAACATGAGCACCAGGACGGCCGTGAACACCAGCAACACCAGCGCCAGCAGCAGCCGCCCGCCCGACTCCTTGTGGCACATCCTGCATTGCATTGCCAGGTATAATCATACTCATACTCGAGTCAAGCATAGTAGCACCAGCGCTAGCAGCAGCCGGCCCGCCTGCTTGTGGCACATCCTGCAGCGGGATCATGCCAGGTAATGATCATATTCAGACTCGAGTCAAGCATAGTAGCACCAGCGCTAGCAGTAGCCGCCGCCCGCCTCCTTGTGGTACATGCTGCAGAGCAGTCAGGATATGCACTTGGCGGCTCGGGATGCCCAAATGGCAGCGTCTAGAGCGTCAGCAGCAGCTGCACAAGGTGTAACGAGATTGGAGATCTACATCACCCTGCAAAGAGAATGACCACGGAGGGCCGCACAGATATGCACGGATATGCAAGGACGAGTGCGGAGCGTGCGCAGACACTGGCAAGGAGAGGGCGCACACGCAAGCGTTGGAGAACGGGAAGTAGCCGTCGTTGCAGACGGAGCACAGCGGTCCGTGGTACCCCTCGGCGCAGGACGCATTCGCAGTCTTCACCCTACCCAGCGGGAAAGGACAGGAATGGCATCAGGCAGCGGACCTCGCAGAAATGCATTCACAAATGAAGCGGAGCAGGTGGCTGTATGCAGCATCGACTTGGCTGCGCCACAAATGCTGCATTCTGCCCTGCTGTACAGGTGCGGCCACGGCAGGCAGCTGCCTCGCGCAACTGAACCTCACAGGGCTTGCAGCTGCGCATGTTTCCGAATCAGCATCGTCCTCAAAACACTGACTGGTTTGCAAATTTACTCTTACCTGCCCTCCAGGTCGCCCTCGCAGGCGCGTCTCAGGATGCACTGGTACACATGTGGTGACTTGTCTGAAGAGCGCCAAAAGCGCGGCTCCACCTTCAGGTTCCGCCCGCCCGGGCACTGCGCGCCTGCGATGTAAGGTTACAGCGTATAAGACGCAGGGGTCCGAAGATGCCAGAGGCCTGGAGCACGGCTCCACCTTCAGGTTCCGCCTGCCGCTGCACTGTGCGCCTGCACAACACATGGCAGCAGATTACATCATCAGCGCAGTGCCACGGATTATGCTGGACATCATTCAAGCACGTGTCCAGGCAAGAGACGAGAACACCAGAGCCTATCAAAACAGGAAGCTCAGAAAGTAAAGCCGATGTGGACCCACCGACTGGGCAGGCCAGGCATGAGTTGCCGTCGAAGTTGAAGAAGCCGGAGTCGCAGTCCAGGCAACGGTCGTTCGTGCGCATGTCGTTGTGCGTCCCCGGAGGGCAGCTCTGCCGCAAATAACACCGCCATCAAAGCACTGGAACGTCTGGTGTGCCGTGATCTGCTAAAAGAAGGTTGCCCACCCTCAGCACAGGCTGATACAGCTGGAAGGCTGATACAGCGTCTCGAATAAGAAAAAGAGCATCGATCACACGCATGCTTGGCATGTATTGAGCAACAGGAATGCCCCCACCTCGATGCTGAAGTTGAGCGCGAGCGGCGGCAGCACGGACAGTGTACGCCCCGCGCCGCCGGCGCCGGCAAGGCTGCTGTCCGGCCCCAGGCACATGATCGGCAGGCTGTGGTTCGACGACCCCACCCGTCCTGCGGCATGGTTGATGAATTGAGTCGAATTGGGTGCTGTGGGGTGGCGCATCAGCACTGTGGGTGCTTCGTCCCAAGAACGATGGACACCAGGCATGCGCCTGACACAGTTGGACGCCGGCATTTTGCCGCCGCCGCCGCCGCCACGCTACATATCCGATTGCAAGCCATGTCCTGACCGTCGGCCGCACCTGAGATAACGAGGTGGTCGAACGTCGTGGTGCCGTTTTCTATGATAGCAGTGCTGGAGGCGATGCTGGTGATGTGCCCGCCTCTGTCCGCATCCAGCACCTGAACAAGCATATATGGTTCATATCTACACGTCACAATTCCACGATTCAGTGACCTTGAGGCATTCGTGGAGATAGCGAACATGTGCCGGTCACTCAATGAAGTGTCACAATCGGAGAGAGCCAGACTGCCGTGTGCCCTGGGCGCACCTCGCACGTCCAGGTGTTTGCGGTGAAGCCCAGCTGTCCATAGTAGTCAAACAGCCCCACCCGCAGCGGCGGCATCTCCTGCACAAATATACCAGCGCAATGTGGTCTCTAAATGCTGGGAATGCCCGTGAAATTGCTTCCAACAACGCTTCCAACAATGTGCGTGCATGTCTGATTCCGCAATTTTGCACTCGCGCTGCCGATGTGCATCTGGTGACCCGCATAGACCTGCAGGTTCAAATGCGAAGAGGCACATGTAGAGAACATATTCTTTCACTCTGCAAACCTGGGCGGCGATGATGCTGAATTGCTCCGCATATACCGGGTCGTCGTCTGCTGCCGACGGCAGGAATGCTGCTTTCACAACCTCTGTCGCATTGCTCTCTGGCGCCAGCTTTAGGTGCGTGCAGTCGACGCACATCAGCGGCGCGGTGGTTGATGTGGCATTGTGCAGCCAGTAGATCGAGCGGCCTGCAGCGTGCAGAGTTTGTGTTTCAGAAGCGGTTCTGGACGTGAAACCGCGCAAGTTGACCGCGCTAACTGCGAAATCACACGCGGCAAATGAAGAACGAAATATGCATGTATAAGAGGCAGTATCGTATGTGAGGCAGTATCGTGTCGATCAGCACCCAGCCTAGAACAGCCGCACACCTCGCACGGCGTTGTCGTCGTTTGCAAAGGTCAGGCGGCTCAAGTGGGCGCTGTTTGTCAGGTTGGCAGCGACGAACAGGCTGCCGCCCAGATTAGCGCTGTTACCCGTAAACATCAGGTCTTGTAGTGTGAAATTGCTCTGCTGGATGTAGACGCCGCCTGCAGCGTGCATGTCTTGTAGCATGCCATAGAATGTGAGGCTTTGCAGCGCATTGTATTAGATGCGGTGAGGCTCGTGCATCACACTGGGGCAGAAAACACTGCGGAAATGCCCAACTCAACACAAGCAGGTATGCCGGCTGAAATGTAGCGCATGCATCTCGATCATGCTGTGCAGCCACGAGGAACTTGCACCTCCAAAGCCGTCCGCGTCCATGGGCACGCTGTTGCCGCTGACGCCGCCGCCTAGCATCGCAAAGGACGCATGCGCGCCGCTGCTGGAGGCGTAGTAGGCGCCGCCGCCGGCCTGTGGTATACTTGACAACTAGATTGGCAGGTCGTACTGTACTATTGGGGACCGTTTCGAGGCACCAGAGCTGTTTACTTTTTAGGCCGCCCTGGCCGTTTTGGCCCGAAAAGATGTTGGATGCAGCGTCAGCCAAGCTGCCAAAGCATTCGGAAAGCGTGCACAGACAACATGCACTGACACGAGCTGGCAGACGAAGCGAAGCAGGCTGTACCTGGCTGGCAGTGTTGTGCTCGAGCAGTGTGTTGTTGAGCAGGGCAAAGGCGGACTTGCACCCGGCGCCGCCCAGGCAGGTGGGCTCCAGATACAGCCCGCCGCCGAGGCCGGACCCCGCCGCGCCGCCGGCCGCCTGACCCAGCGCAACATTGCGCAGTAGGACGCTGTCCTGAGTCACCGCGAACGTAAGAGTTTGATTGTCATCAAGCAAAAGCAGCACCGTAAAAGTGAAAGTCTCAATTCTCGACAAGCGAAAGCGTGTAGGCGCTGCGGATTGCTTGAGCTGCTGGCGGCGGATGCTGCTCAATGTCGTACAGCAAGGCGCGTCTCCTTCAGCAGTCAAGATATAGCGAGCCTTCATCTGAGTGAGATTTTCTATTGGTTCAGGACAGCGATCACCCGTTGACATGTGCGATATCATCTCGGAAGAGGTTGAAGCATGGCCCACCTGCAGCAGCAGGCTGCCGGACTGCAGCGCGATGGCGCCGCCCTGCAGCTTGGCAGTGTTGCCGGAAAAGCTGGAGGCGCTGACGGACACGACCGTGGCGTTGGGCCGCGCCGTGCTGCACGAGCCGCTGCCCTTGAAGTCGTCCAGGCCTATGTTGATGGCGCCGCCACCCTGCATTCGGTATAACGCTGAGGGCTTCATAAGAGACGTCATGTCGACAAGAGCCGCTGCCTTTGAAGTCGTCCAGCCCATGTTGATCGCGCCGCCGCTCTGCAAATTGTCGGAAGATCGAGGGTCAATGAAGTCGAAAACGCTAGGTCGCACCCGAGCCGCTGCCCTCGAAGTCCTCCAGACCCCATGTTGATGGCGCCGTCGTCCTGCGCCTCATCATAGATTCCAGGGTCAATAGAAGGCGCCAGGTCAATACAAGGGCGCTGGCATGTTGAAGGCCTTCACCAAGCCGCCCTGCGGTTTGCCGGAAAGATCGAGGGGTCAGGCGCACGATGCGTTCAGGCTTTCCGAGGGTGCCGACCCCAAAACCCTCACCAGTGTGTAGTCCTGCTCCCTGCACTGCGGCTGCCCATTGTTGACGAATGCGCAGCGGACAAAGTACGCCTGCACGTCATCGCCGATGACGACCGCGCCGCCATAGTCCTGCGCTCATGCACACGGAGTAATGTGCCTGAGAATGCACTGAGATGGCACCAAAGTGCATCACAAATGAGTTGCCTGCATGATCCGATGATCGCCACGCGAATTGGGTGGCGACACACAGGCACGTATGAGTCAGGTCTCCCCATGCTGCCCAGGCTGCCGCTCAGCATGTCGTCTTCAGTCCCGGCAGACAGACCAACATGTGCACGGAATCGCTCGCCTGGGCGTGGTTCTCCTCGAAGGCAGTGTCCCAGACCGCCAGGCGGCAGCCCTCGGCGGCGTAGATGGCGCCACCCAGCTGCGCGTTGTTGTTTGACCAGGAGCAGTTGCGGACCTCGATGATGCTGGCGCAGTAGCCCGAGCCCTTGGTGCCTGTCACAGGGGTCGATATTGCAATGAAATATCATTATGAAATACGAGATCAAGATTTCATTCCTGCAGTGCCATCTGACACCATCTCAATGCTGCGCCGGACCGCTGGACGGCGGCCTGCTCCAGCGGCAGTCTCGTGCACATGCAGCAGCGTTGTACAATGCAGTGCGTGTTGCTGCTCTACGGCAGCCGCAGGACGCCCAGCAGCCAGACGATGACAAGCTGGCGCTTCCAGGTTGCATGGTGCAAGGCGACCATGCGAATTGACAAGCGCCTGTGCCGAGGTGAACCACCACACCCGAATTCTCGGTGAAGGTGACATTGGTGAAGGAAACCAGCTCAGCGTTGCCAACGTTGAAGACGCTGCCCTGCCCCGTGGCCATGTTGCCGCTCACGACCGAGTCCTGCATTAGGCGGTCGGCGCTGGGAAAGCGACCCTCAGTCCACCAGATAGACAAGCAGACACACCAGACAGGAAGCATGATGATGGCGGCATGTGCCCGTACGCCAGGATTTGCTGACGCAGTGCGGGAGTCCCACACCCGGCAACAACCCTGTGAAGCGCGCCTCATCCAGCCCAGGCCGGGGCAACCCGCGCACCGCAACTTGTGCTGTCACCGAAATCAACACGGCACACAGATGTGCAAGGCAGGTCCGCGCCTTGACGAGCAGCATGGTGGGAATCTCGTTGGAGCCGGCCTGCTTGGCGACCTCGAAGGCGCCGCCGTCAGTCGCCGCGTTGCGCAGCACGGAGACGCGTTCCATGACGATCGTGCCCGCCAGCGCCTTGGCGCCGCCGCCGCCCAGCCCCGCCCTGCACATTAGGTTTTGAGGAGAATGTCAGGGTTTGCGCAGAACAGCATTTATGGATGCGCCCGCCAAAGCCTTTGCACCGCCACCGCCCAGCCCCGCCCCGCCCTGCAGAAGAGGGTTCAAATCTCTGTAAGGACGGAGTAAATTGTTGGCAGGTGCAATGCTATGTCTGTCCTGACGGGCAGGCTCTGCCAGCACCGGCCTGAGAGTTGAATTTGACCTGCTGCAAGTGATCTGGGTGGCGGGCTACTACCAGAAAGCTTCCACCGGCATGCCGGTCAGAATGCTGACTGTCATCTGCCAGATCACAACGAAAATGAAAGATTCACAGTAGGCTTCATCAAGTAGAAGCACACCGATTGTCTGCTATGATGCAGTCCGCCACGTAGGCGAAGCCGAAGATGCACATGATGCCGCCGCCGTGGAACGCGGCAGAGTTGTGCGAAAATTCGGATGCTACGAAGCTCAGGTTGGAACCTGCGCATCACAGCACCGTGGCGTATATTGATTCCGCTGCTTTGTCTGGATTTGCACATGCAAACAAACAAAACCGATTTCTCCACATGTCAGCGAAGGACGAGCACTCCGAATTGTCCAGCTTTGGTTTTGCAAATGCTGCACCGCCATAGATGTTGGCGCCAGCAGCAAAGGCGCCGACGCTGTTGCCGACGACAGTGATGTTGGTGAACGGCTCCCCCGGGACGATGTGCATCGCGTTGGACAGGTGCATCGCGCCGCCGGCAAAGCCCGCGCTGTTGTTCAGGAACGCCACGTTCCACATCGACAGGTTGGAGTTGATGCCTGCACACACGACACGCCGCCTGTTTGCAAGGTTTGTCAAGAGAAGGCAATGAAATGCTCGCATGCCGGGGATTGGGCACCCGTGCTCAGTCCCCACGCATTTGTGTGTGGACGCAGGGCACAGGCATCAGGAAGGGACACTAGCTCACTTGCGAGGCCGCCGCCGACGCCGCCGACGGAGGCGCACTGGTTTGACGAGAAGAGCGAGTCGCTGATGGAGATGAGGGAGCTGTCAGCCTGGACGGCGCCGCCAAAGTTGTCCACTGATGTGTTGTTGATGAAGACGCAGTCCTGCAGGAGGTCGGGACCTGTCAAACTTGTCAAACCCTACCCCACGAATATTGCACGCTCACAGCAGCCCTGGCACGATCCCGCTTTCCTACACTCCTTCGCGTATTGGCCCTGCTGCATTCCGCTCCTGCCAGTGGCCTAAACCTCAGAAAATCAGGTGTTCCTGCTGGCTCATCTCAATCCAACCACTCCCGAGCGCGCCTGGATGACAGTGATATTGGCGGCGCTGGCCTCCAGGTTGATGGCGCCGCCCGACAGCTGTGCGCTATTGCCGCTGAACACCATGCGCTGGATGCGCGGCGACCCCTCCGAAATTGCGATACCGCCGCCGTCCTTGCCGGTGCAGCGCGTCACTGTAAGACCTGCGTGACTTGAAACCCCCAGTGTGACACACACACACACAGAACCCACAACCGGATGCTGACAGCACCCTGCCATCACAAGCACAAGCCAGCCTGAAACGCCATTGCACTTGTGCAGACCTGCGATGAGCGACTCGGGCGTCTGGTGGGCCGTCATGACGAATGCCCGCCCGTGGTCCTGACAGTCGACGACTGTGTTTGCCGCCGTCGCCAGCGAGTCGAGCTGCAGGTTGGCGCTGCCAAAGGAGATGTCACGGTTGCCGCTGCCGGAGTACGTCCCTGCAGACGGATTGTGCCATTAGTTTGACAATGAGTGTGTGTGGTAGTATTTCGTGGTGGCATACGCAGAGAGAAACGACTCACCTGGGCCCAGGAGTATGCTCGACGTGTTGGCGGCAGACGCGACGGCCTGCTGTATGGTCTTGCAGGGCGCCTGCCAGGCGCCGCAGCCGGCCGCTGAGCTGCTGCCATTTGCGGAGGGGAAGACGAATATATTTCCTGCAGCATTGCCGGCAGCCCCATTTCATCTCCTAGTCGGAGCTCGCAGCCTTGGAATGGCGCTGCAAAGCTAGCTCTCAGAACGATCTGCATTGACGGCCTGCACAACACCCTGACACTCACCTGTGCTTTTGAATGGCTGCGAGGGCGGAGTCCGTGCTGCTAGGGCGCTGTTGACCTTGATGCCCACCCTGCGCCACATCATGCGGAGGTTGTATTCAGCACTCATGACAGCCGCTGCATCTGCATTGCGACGGGACCTTCCAGTGCAGCGGCTCTCAGTGCAGTGGCTCACCAGTATGACGCTTTTGCACTGCCAGCAGGCAACGCAGTCTGCAGCAAGCTGCAGTCTGCGTTGAAGCACGTGCTTGGTGTTGCAGCTGCCGCTGCTGCGCCCCCGTCAGCCGCGCCGCAGTCTGCTCCCGAACAGCTGTGCACTGCGTAAGCATCAAGCGACACGCCTGGAGCCGCAGGGTACACCACCTGCGGCCGAAAAGCATGCGTAAGCTGTTTAAGAGTTGATGATGCCATGACGGCGCCAATGACTTCAGCCAGCCGTCGGCAGGCGCTGCGCCACAGTTGCAGTATTACACATTCCGCATGCAGCACCGTTGATTACGTCCCTTGTACAATTCCCACACCTCTATTGAACTGCCCGGTCCTGAGTCGATGACTATCGCAAAGTGGTAAAAGCCCGCATAAGCTGCAGGCGCTGCGCCCTGAGCTGCAGTGGAGCCGGCGAGCAGCCCGAGAAGCAGAGCGCTCCATCCTAGCAACACTAAAACAGATATGTGCATTTCGGTATGCAGCCTAGACCCATCTAGCCAGGCTGCTGTAGACCAGCTGGCTGTGTGGTGGGCGGCATGAACATGAGAGGTGCGACCGGTTTTTTCAGCTGCAGCAGACGCTTATAGTTGCGCAACAAAAATTCATTGCAAACAGGCGCACATGGCGGTGCCGCGCTTGCTGAAACCGTGCGAGGCTCGGCGTTCACATCTCACGTGCCATGTCCGACCGCGACCCCTTGCCTTCTGCGTAACGCTGATGTTCAGCAACGTGCAGCGGTTGACGAAGGTTCAGGCTATGATACATGATTTAAGGTACAATACTCTAACACTGCGCGCCCGTCCGGCTGGCTGGCAAGCCAGGACGCGTCTGATTTTGTGTAGGAATCTTGTCGTACTTTCGGAGCTGGTCAGACTTGCAATCGCCAGCAGCCCTGCTTGACGTCAACCTATACAGCCTTGAATGCTGTGTGTGACCAATGGGGCAGCACATTCGCCTTGGTTGCACGTTGGCGGGTCGCCAAGTACCCATCTTGCATCCTCCATGCAGGAGGGTGCAGTCATTGGCAGAAGGACAGTGATCAGCTATCGGCCGCACCTCTCATTCGATCGTGAACAACGGAATGTTGCCTCATCCTCAGGCTGCATGCTGCTTTCTCCGATCAACGACACGACACTATTGCAACCCGCCCGCTTGTCGCTGCAAATTGCTGCTTGGCAAGCCGCACAAAGCTGCAGCATAGATGGAATCAAAGCTTGCTGTCTGAAAGACACAATGGTAGGATTGTACCTGCAAATTCTGCCGCAAACTTTCAAACCCTGCATACGAAGATGAGCTGGCATTGAACCTATTGATTAGCGTTTGAGCCTGCCAGGCCTGCCTGCGCGGACCATTCCAGCTTTACATCACTGTGACTGCCTGCGTTCATTTGAGCTGGTAGCGAGGGCGTGTGCGGCGGACTCAGCTCCGGGCTGTTGATAATCGAGATCCAGCCAGCCACACAAGAATTCAGCTGCTGCTGACGGTGTTTTCGGGTGATAGAGTCCAGTTCTAGACATCTGACGTGATCCTAGATCCGCAGCTTGGCGTGTGAAGCTGCTGTTGCATGACAAGGGCTTGCGGCCACAGGGACTCGCCCCGCAAGCGGCACATGTGAGGAGGCAGAGGCGCATGTAGGGGCCTGGGAGCCTTACCGCCATGGCCGCGACGGCTATGCTCGATGCAGCGGCGCTGGCCGCCTGCGGCATTGGCTGCGTCGCCGCGGGGCGCTTAGCACAACGCGCGCGGTTGCCGCAGGTATGTCACAGCTTAAAGTTGCTTGCTGCCGCCCCGGAATGAAACCCGCACACGGCGAGCAGCGTTTAGTGTTTCTGCTTCCGTTTCCCCACAGATCACCGGCTACCTCCTGGCGGGCATCGCCGCGGGCCCGCATGGCGCTGGGCTGCTCTCGGCGGGCCTGCTCGCCAGAATGGCGCCGGTGGAGGCGGCATGCCTCGCCGCAATCGCGCTGGCGGCAGGCGCCGAGCTGCACCTGTCCGAGCTGCAGCGCACGCGGAGGCAGGTGCACTGACAGTTCGTACCGCCATCTGCACAAGCATTGCCCACCGAGCCAAGCTGCTGCATAGTTGCCTCCCTGGCGATGCTCAAATGCAGGAAGCCATGTGTGACGATTCCGCCAATGGTCACAGGATTGATTGCCGACTGGCCTCCCGCAGGTGCTGTGCATCACAGCCGCGGTGGCGGTCGCCAGCTGGCTGGCGGTCGGCGGCACGCTGCTGGCGCTGGCGCCGAGGGTGCCCTTCTTGGCGCGCCTGCCGCCGCACGAGCTGTGGGTGGTAGCCTCCCTGGGCGGCACGCTCGCGATGGCGCGCTCGCCCGCCTCCGCGGTGAATTTGTTTCGAACTGTAAGCATGTGCGTGTGCCGCTGTGTGCCACCGGCAGAGCGGGTACCGCAGCTGCCCACAAAGGCATGATTCTTTCTTTGTCTGCGGACGATCACTTCCGCATCCGCATCCACATCCACTGCCTCACCAAGCAGTACCGCAAGGTTCAAGCTCGTGTGCCAGCGGCAAGCCCCCGGAAGGCCGCCGGGAAGCCACCGGAAAGCCACCAGAGCCACCGGACAGCCACCGGAAAGCAACCGGAAAGCCGGAGCAAAGTCCGAGCATGGCAGGATGAAGCGTTGGGTGCTGTCTCACGCGCAAATTGCGGTGCTGCGGCAGACGGAGGGGCAGGGCCCTTCTGCTCGCTGGTGCTGGCGTTCTTCTAAAATGCATCATCTCAGGGCGTCCTGAGCCTTGGCGGCAACTTGTGCGCAGATAGCGGTGCTGCGGGAGACAGAGGGGCAGGGGCCCTTCTGCTCGCTGGTGCTGGCGGTGGTGGTCGTCAAGGACGTCGTCGTCTTCGTGGCCTTCGCCACCAATCTGGAGGTGGCCAGCGCGGTGCGTGCTGTTGAGGGTGATGAAGCGTCCAAACCCTTGCTACCTCTTCAAGACTTCGTCAAATGCGGTGCGCGGCGTTCGCCACCAACCTGGAGGTCGCCAGCGGCGGTGCGTGCCATTCTGGATGGCCTGGATGGGTGTGGCAGGCCAGGCCAGGCCATGGCAGGATGACTGAAATGGGAATGGAGGTATCGAGTCTTGCGTTGTAGTCAGTGAGCCGAGGCTGTTCATGATGCCAGCGATGAGTCTGGAGGTGATGCGCAGCGTCGGAACCACCAGTCTGTTTGCGCTGGCGCACCCGGCGGTGGGGCTGGCGATGAGCGGCAAGCTGGGCGTTGTCATCATGTGTCGAAGTCTGGGATTTTCTTTCACAAAATAAGATTTGTCGACCTGCAGGTGATGCGCAGTGTGGGGACCACCAGTCTGTCCGCGCTGGCGCACCCGGCGGTGGGGCTGGCCATGAGCGGCACGATCGGCGTCGCCGGCGGCGCACTGCTGGGCCTGCTGCTGGCGGCGGCCATGCCGGGGGCGCTGCGGCCACGCGTGCCGGAGACCGCCATCCTCAGGTGTGCTACTGACTTTCAGCGCTTTTCAACGCTCACCAAGCAACCTATATGAGCACATCAGTCGCTGCTGGGCCTGCGTGCCGGAGACCGCCATCCTCAGGTGTGAGTTTGATTTTCAAGCCACACCCAAAGAATACATGAGCACAACAGTCTGTGCTGGGCGCGCTGCTGGCGGCCGACGTGCCGGGATTCTGCAGCCGCACATGCTGAAATGGCCAGCCTCAGGTGAAGTTCCTCCCCACATGTACACACACAGATGCACTGCCACCAGTGATATTGAAAAGCTCTGGAAGCTTACGGGCGCCGTCTCCATGTTCAGCACCCGTGTCAAGCGTCACACATGTGCCTGCACTGGCACCGCCTGTTGTGTGCTCATGGCAGAGCGACAGCGTTCGTGGCTCCCGCAGCGGTGTTTTGCATGTGTCACGATGGGATTCCGACCAGCTTTCTTGCCTGCACCAGAGCAAAGTCCGTGGCGATATTCACGGCGGCGGCGGCGGTGTACTGGAGCGCGGTGCAGCTGGAGGCGGAGCCGCTGCTGGCATGCGTCACCGCCGGCCTGGTGGTCGCCAACCGCAGGCTTGTTGCGTCCTCGTGATGGTTGCATAATCAACGTACAAACCATGCAAGTCCGTGCTGGCGTGCGTCACCGCCGGCCTGGTGGTCGCCAACCGCAGGCGCCCGGTTACACAAAGGTGAATACTTGCGGTCGCTGCCGGCGTGCGCCACCACCAGCCTAGTGGTTGCCAGCTGCAGGCATGCCGCAGTGCTTGAATGCTACATGTGCAGTAAAACCGCACCCTTGCTGGTATTTGGGGGTACCCGGGGGCGGTTCCCGCGTCCACGAGGCGTCTGTCGCCGTGTCCTGCAGCGCCGCCCCCTGTGGTGCAGCCTTTGCAGCACCAATTGCCGCGGCCTCGACCGCCGAGACTCATTTGGCGCACCAGATTGCTGCCTTCTCCGCTGCGGCGGCGCCTCACAACGCACAGGTCGGAGGCCGTGAGCAGAGATGTGCAGGAGGTGTTGGAGGGCAGCCTGGCGGCGCTCGTGCCCGCCGTCAGCTTTTCTGCAGCTCAGATGAGATTGAACTGCGGTTTCTTGCTGTGCAGGTCGGAGGGCGCGAGTCGCGATGTACAGGACGAATTAGTGGGGGGCCTGGCGGCGCTCATGCCTGCCGTCAACCCCGTCTTCTTCGGCCTCGTCGGCGCCTCTGTGCGGCTGGTGAGTAGCTACCAGTCAAAACACTGTTCAGAGTCTGCACAGCAGGAGACTGTTCCGTGGCAACGTGCGGCTGTCAGCAACCCTGCCTTCGGCCTCGCTGGCGCCTCCGTGCGGCTAGTGGCAGCTCTCGTTCTTTCCGGTCCCAAGCCCTGCCAGTCTTGGCCAGCCTTGGACCGCGTTTTGTCGCCAGCAACAGTCTGACCTTGGTACGCAAACTGAGCGCCGTCGGTAGGCTGGTGGGCGGTGGCATCCGAAGGCTTCTCCCAAGCCAACGATGGACCGGTCACTTTTTCGTGCTGGCTTGCGCAGCGGGCGCTGCTGACGGACGCGTGGGCTGCGGCGGTGCTGGCGGCGGTGCGAGGCGCAGCGGTGTGGGCGGGCTCCTGGGCGGGGTGCACTGCAGGCCGCGCCGAGGCCGACATCCGGCGCCGCCTGTGGCAGGGCATGATCACACAGGCAAGTCGGAGGTGGAACGCCGAAGGTTTGATCCCACCCAGCGCGGGCTGCGGTGTGGCATGGTCATGCAGATGGGGGCTTGGGAGGCTGCTCCTCTGTTGGCAGGCTTGTATGAGTTTGCCAAGGGTGAAGTGGCAGAGCCGCACTTAATGTCTCCAGGCCAGCTGTTGAGCAGCTGAGAAGCTACGCGCTTTCGCCTTGTCTGTGGTTTGTTGCTGAGGAAGTGCTCCAGGCAGCAGCAGCAGCGTGCCTGGCTGGCGAGGTGGTTGGCTGTTTCCCTGACGCGCAGGCAGGCATTGCCATGGGCCTGGCGAAGTCGGTAGCGGCGAGGTTCCCGGCTTGGGGCCACGATTTTTCGACCCTCATGGTGTGCTTCTGCCTGCCCCCGTCTCTCATGGCGTGTTTGCCGCTTCGGTGCACATCTAACACCCACTCCTCTGCAGCATCCGTTTGCAGTATGAGCATGCAGCATGCGACATTTAGGCATTCGTCATGGCATGTGCCCTGCGACCTGGACAAAAGCAACAGAACAAAACAGAGACGCGCGGGTGCCAAAAAAGACATGCACATTATGCACCCACAGATTGGTGTGATCCTGTTCAACATGCTCTGCGGCCCATCGCTGTTTCGCGCCGCAATCGTCGCTGCGGGCGAGAGCCGCCGGCGCGGCTTCCAGGACACGGATCCGCGCACCGTCACCAGGTGCGTCTTAGACGATATCAGAACCGTGTCCAAGACATGACGCTTTTGACCTGAGCCTCTTCAGGATCCCCTTCGTTTGGACCCCGACCTTCCCTGCCTAAGCGCCCGGTATGGGGCTCGACCTACAACAGTGTGCTGCGCTCCATGAGACGCCCGTATGTTTAGCAGGTAAGGTTCTTGTGGGGGCCAAGCCAGGAGCCGCCAGCCAGGAGGTTTCACAGGAGGCTTTAGGCCAGCATGATGCATGACCAGTGCAGAGGGTCCAAGCCAAAGTCAGACGCATGCGTCGCAGGGGCAAGACGCGGTCGGCGGAGCACATCACGCTCGCGCTGCCAGAGCTGCCGCCTTTGCCAGGCAGCGGGTCGCCGCGGCGCGGCGTGCAGCCCGCGCCGCCGTCGCCGCGACACGCGCCGCTGTCGCCGCGGCACACGCCCGCCGCCGGCGGCAACGGTGCGCCGGGCGGCGAGGCCTGGCCAGGGCTGGACCCCCCGGCGCGGGCGGACCGGCGGACGCAGTCGTCCGGCAGCGCCACGGGGCTGCTCAGCGTCGACGTGTGAGGCAGGAAACTCGTGGCTGCAGCTGAAATCTGGCTTGCTGCATGCAAACGGTCGGCACTGAAGAGTTCTCAGCGGGACGTTGGGTAATGCAGACGTTTCGCACAGAAGGGCATTGCTCAACGGTAGGGAATGAACGACGATTTGCTTGGATACTTTCGGGGGTTAGGCGTCAAAACCATGCTTTACTATCCATCAAAAATCAATCAGGCAATACAGAATCCGCAGAAGCACAAGGTTTTAAACAAGAAGCTGGGCTGCCAAGGACGTCATATTATGAGCCACACCTCCCACACACACGTGGCAGGAAGCTACAGCGGCACCTTGTGTTCGTGGTCAAACTAAGCTGCTTTGTCAATAGTCCGGCAAGAATAGCAAACGGCTGACAGCGGGACCCACTGGAAGCCGCGCCATTTATAGACGAGAGCGTTTTCGAGTGTCTCTACGTTCGGATAGGCTGTGTATGGTGTAGAGGCAAAGAGCCTCGCTTCAAAGCAGGGTAAACCACAATTAGCAAGGACGGTTCCCGCCTTGCTGCTCCACATTCTCGCGAGAGCGCGCGCGCCGGCGCGCTCTCTGAACCAGGTCAGTGGGAGGTCGAAGCCGGGCATAAACCAGTTTGAAGGATTTTGGGCGTACCGCACTGGCGCCACACACTGCAAACCAAAAACGGGCGTTTGCCCCCCCGGGGGAGAGACACCGTAGCCCGAGCTATCGGCGGCCAGGTACCGCCGTCGCACGGGCGCAGGGTGCTTTGCTTCTCTCTCGCAGCGGCCCCCGGGGTAGACAGCGGCACAGACTCGACTTGCTACCTACTCTTGCAGCACAACGAGACACGCTGCGGGGTGCTGCCGGGCAGGGCCGGGTAGATGCGGGGGCGCCCCGCCTGCTGACAGGACGCGTCGCCGCCCTCACTCAGCCCGTCTTGCCGCACGGACTAGACGTTACTCCTCTGAGGTAGGTCGCAGTAGTAATGTGTTTCAAATCCCGCCAGCAGAGCATGCCGCCGCCTGCCGCCGCCGCTGGCTATTGCTGTCGCCGCGGCCACCGGCGCATGGCGGACTCGCCACACGCCCGGCTGCCGCCGCGGAGCTGTACGAGCGCCAAGCTGCCGCAGCGGGCGGTCCAGGCGGCGGCAAACCCGCTGCTCAGGCGGCGCGGATCTTGGTGCCGACGGGGCCGAACGGCGAGGGGCCGCGGAAGCCCATGACCATGCGGTCACGGGGGCTGGTGCGCCAGAACTCACCATTGCCAGAGTGCTCCGCGTGCACGCGGGTGAGCATGCCCTCGGGGAAGGGCGTCACGCGCGGCGCGCCGGCGCTGCCTGCATTGAATGATGCAGCTGGTTTCAGTACTTGATTCTTGACCATGACGACCTTGCAACGAAAAGGTGGCAAGCTGCAGGAGCACAGGTCAAAAGTTGGGTGATGCTCATGTTGGAAGACAGCGAGAGTGCAAACCCCACAGGAAGCTTTGAGTCGGCACACACAAGGGCGGATGTTTGCAGCCAGAGAAGCAGGTGCACGCTGTCATGATTGAACAACAACCACACGGTCTGGAACAACAAGCACCTGGGCCAGTGAGGGCGGTGACGCTGTCAAAGATCGGCGCGCGGTTCTCGTCCGGCGAATGCTGGCGCTGCTGCTGCTGGATCATGTGCGGCATCGGGATGTTGCCTGCCACCGCATTCTTGTACAGCACCTGCGAGTTCGGCCCTGCAGCAGCGGAAACCGTGGGAGGTTTCAGAGAAGCTGAAAATCTAGCAAGGGCCCAGCAAACCCCAAGAGTGGGGTACCTTGTTCCCGCAGGTCGAGGGCAGTGCACGAGCACTAGCGTCAGCGTCTTGGCAGTCGATGAGCCAGATCCTAGGACAGCACATTCCCGCTGAGGACAACGGACTGGAGAACACACCAGGGGGCGTCCAGCCGTTGCTGTGGGGCGCGAGCACCACGTTGCGGTTGTACGCCTGCATGTTGTACTGCGGCAGCATGCCCGCACCCATCTGCGGCACAGCCACAAGGATGCAGCGTCAGAGACTGCACGACAACATGACTTCCAGGAGGAACAGATCAGGTGTGTGCTTCGTATCATGCAGTTCGGTGATCGATGAGCGGGGAGCCCAAGACACCAGAGGCCAATTTTGCTCCAAGCCGCACCTTGCCGTTCAGGGCGCCGGCCTGCGCGAGGCGGGCCAAGATGGCGGGGGTGTCGCCAGCCTGGTAGCGCGGCGAGTTATGGGCCGAGCTGACACGCGCAGCAGCCTCCTCGTCCGCGCGTGCCGCCTCCATCGCCTGCGATCATGTATCGAAAAAGTGCGATTGATACCTCTGGTTTACCAAAGAGCTGCGGTTGACACCATTGTGCATCAGATGCAGCCTCCCCATCGAGGGTGCAGCTGCTGCCCATCATGGGTGCCCTTGCTGGACGTCGACTTTAAGAAAGCATTTGCTGGCGTTCTGAAAACGCTGCCCAAATGTGCAAGGGTTAAACAATGGGTTCAACAACCATACCTTGCGCTGCGCCATGATGACGCGCTCCTTGGCAGACATTTTCGGCTGGACGATGAAGTGGACGTTCTTGTCCATGGCCGGATTGTGCTGTGTCAGGATGACGGTGAAATTCTGCAGCGGCAGGAAAGGTCGAGGTCGTTAGACATGCTGGTGACTTAGACTGTTCGGAAAGTATGAATGTGACTTGGCGGTTGAGGTACGCATGGTGTGAGAAGTGGTGGTTCATCATGTGACGCACAGGAGCTTGCAGCGCCACTGCAGCGGTGCAAACGCAAGATTCCGACTAGCATACTGTGCGCTGGGCGAAGCCAGTAAGCACCAAGAAGCAGCATTGCGTTTGGGGGGGCGGCACTTTATGCCTCGAAAACTCACTGTGCCCTCGTGGATGGGGATCTTCTGAAGCTGGTCGAACTCATTGGCGCGGCTGCAGGCGATGACCACCTGCAGCTGGGCGGCGGGCAGGCCCACCCGCTGCGCTAGCTGCTGCTGAAAGTCCTGGAAGGTGGTCCCCGCAGCCAGCTGCACCAGGCCCTTCAGCCGGTCCTGCAGCGCATCGAAAGTACAGGCCTGATGAGCAACAAGAGTATCAAGAAGCTTGCCACATCGATCAGCGCGTCCTCGATCAATACGGGTCGTCCTGCACCAAAGGTCCTCTCCTGATGGCAACTCGCAGGCGACGAAGTAGTGGCAGGGACAGCTGCTGGCCGGCTGGCAGCTGCCACAGGTATGAAAGTTTGGTCTGAGCCAGACAGAACAGCTCGCGCCCAGTGCTCGACGGCCGGCTACCGCGGCCATGGACAGGGGGCTTGCCACGAGCTCCTTACGGTGATATTCGTGCACCCGAAACTCGGCCGAGGGCCACGAGCGGGGCGCGGGCATGGGGCAAAGCATGCGCAAAGGACAGCAGGAATGACTGCGTCTGCGTGGCGCAGCTGCATACGCCGCTAGGCTCCATGAGCATGCAGAGAGCGCTTGCGATCAGTTGGGACACGTCCGCGGTCTTTCGGTCTGGCCATCCGCTGTACGCCGCGCATGGGCAAGCGTGGCATATGGATATCCGGAGTGCTGCATGGCAGCGCAGACTGCGCATCGGACAGCGTGCGGACCGGCTGCCAGTGGGAGGCCCTGTACCGTGCCTCTTGAGGGCACCAGCCAGAAAATGGAGCCCCACCTGGTCGCCAGCCTCGGACTTGTAGACGAACGGATATGAGGCTGCAAACGCCGCCATGCTGAATCCGCTGACGCCTGAGCCGCTGTCAAATTTATCTGAAGCACCGCTGGCTGCGAGCCTTCAAGACCGACGCCCTGGTCGCGCCTGCCGCTGCTGGCACCCTGCTCCGCTAGCTGCTGTCTGGTTGTCCAGCATCAGCAGCTCATGCTTGCCAAATCGGCACCTCCTGGAGGGGCACGACGCCAGCAAAGCTCCTACAATTCTTGGCGCTGGGGCGTGCTTGTGGGGCCGAGCGTCAAAGTGGCGCCGGGCGATGCGCTGGGTGACGTAAAGGAAGAAAATAAAGTCAATATGGAATCAGCAATGGAGCACGGGTGATTTTTGAGGCGCTAGGTGCAAGGCCTGGTGTGTGTTTGACCGTGTGGAATTGCAGAAATTTTACTAGCAAACCAAACCCTGGACAAGCATGTGTAGCTGAGGATAATGTACTGGGTGCCGAGATGAGCATGCGCAGATCTCGCACCTTGCTGCCGATCGAGTCGCTCGCAGCACAAAGTTGCAATCTGTGTCTTTAGAAAGACCACCACCCTGTTTATGCACGCCCGCGCTTCCATGCGCTGAGGCCTCGGTACCCCACACCATGTTGCACGCTTCGACACTGCTCACGTGCCCAGCAGCGAGCGCAGCAGCGGCGAGAGACAGCGGCAAAGGCCTTTCGAGGCCATCTGGCGCTCGTCTGACCCATCTGGTGAGTGCCATACAACCGTCCCCACAGCGATATTGCATATGCAATACCGCTGGCGCAGACCATGCACGAGCCCCAAAGTGGTCTGAGGACCCTCTCGATGGCATCCATGACGGTTGCAGTAAATGCAAGACCCCTATTGACGCGGTACCATATCGATGCAGGCACATGCGCGATCGCGGCCGCGGCGGCGATCCGTTTCCGCAAGCGTTGCCGCGGCGGCGAGCCCGCAGCAGCTGACGCACGCCAGCAGCAGCGCCAGCAGTAGCAGCGACAGCAGCAGCAGCGACGCCAACAGCCATGCAGCCAAGGAAGACCAGTTCCTCTCCTGGCTCACGGTGCGACGTCAGGCGCTAGGGGCATTGACTACATGCACACACAGCGCTTCCGCTTATAACTCCCGACACCGTGCTGCACCAGGCGAATATGAGCAACAAGGCCAGTCCGGCGGCAACCCAGGCGGCATTAAATAACATGTATCGGCCATGCCGCAGGCGCGGGGCGTGCAGCAGGACAAAATCACCACGCACCCCGTCGACATGGGCGGCTACCTGATCGACTCCACGGTCGCGGCGACGAATCTGAAAGAGGGAGATAAAATCCTGCAAGTGCCGGAGGGCCTCGTCGTCACACTCAACAGGTTTGCTGTTTCGAAGCCGTTTGAAACGCACGTGCTGCATGGTCAGCCGAGTGTCACTGCTGTGCATGGGGGCGGTGTAGTTCTGGTGGTTCCTAATGTGTGCGCGCCTCCCCACACACTTGGCAGCACGCAACTGGCGTTGCAAACTGAGACTTGTCAGCAACTTGCGATGCCCTGATCGTGCAGCATCTTCGAGGACGATGCGGTGGCGGAGCTGCTGACCACCGGCAAGCTGTCGGAGCTGGCAGTGCTGACGCTCTACATGATGTGAGTACCTGAGTAATTCTGGTGTTGCAACACTGTGGCCCCTTGCATTGGGCTTGAAATGGCCTTGCTCGAGCCAGACCCTGCTGTGAGAGCTGGCGATGCTGACGCTACCCAAATGATCTGAGTATCTGAACAATTGCCTTCAAAAAGCAGTGCTCATACTATCTGTGTATGTGCAAGCAATGCCAGGTGGCATCTTCGCGGTGCAACAGCGTGTTGATCCATTTCGCGCCCCACTGCAGGTACGAGAAGAAGGAGGGCAAAAAGTCCCGGTGGTACCAGTACATCAAGGTGCGGCCTGGCTGCCCTTCACAAACTGCGCTCCGCGGGGGTTCGCACATGGCCGCCCTCCGGTGGTACTCCTGTGCACTTTGATGCTTGCAATAGTCTGTGAGCCTCATGATGTGCAGGCTTGCGCTCCAGTTCTCGACTCCCAATTCCTCATCCCCAGTATGCCATAGGAGCTGGACAGTTCCAATGCTCATGGCCAGAAGACACGCCTGCCGCAGGAGCTGCCTTGCAGGAGCTGTACAAGCAGCGGGCGGGGGCAGCAGGGCCTCACGCTTCATCTGCAACCCCACTTCATTTCCCAATCCTGCTTCATTTATGACACCCGCAGGAGCTGACAAGCAGCGGGCGCGGGGGCAGCAGGGCGCCATGTTTTCTGGTTTGACATTGCCTCATCATTCACACCCTGCTTCAGTCCTCCCGTCTTGCAGGAGCTGGACAAGCAGCGGGCGCGGGGGCAGCAGGGCGCCAAGTCGCCGCTGCTGTGGGAGGAGCACGAGGTGGATGAGTACCTGGCAGGCTCCCCAGTGCAGACCGAAATCCGGCAGCGCCTTCAGGTGGGCTCTCCGTTGGACTCTCCTGAAACTGTATGCAAATTGAATGTCGTGCCAGCCGAGGCGGACGGGTACCTCGCAGGCGCTCCTGTGAAACCCGAAGTCCGGCAGCGCCTCCAGGGGGCAGCCCTCATGAAAGTTGGCTCCTCCGCATTTCCAGGCGCAGTCAGACTCTGGGGAAATGTTGTGAACAAGACGCCCAGGGTAAGAGCCTTCTGTAAGACAGTCAGGCAGACTGTCTTGGCGGCACTGTATCAAGGGCAGAGTCCTCACCCCACCAGCTCACAAAGCTGTGGCCTCGACGATGGGGTGAAACAAATTGCTACAGGGCATCGAGAAGGAGTATGGGGAGCTGGACACGGTGTGGTTCATGGCGGGCTCCCTGTTCCGGGACTACCCGTACGACACCCCCACCGATGCGTTCCCCATGAAGCTCTTCCGTGAGGTGCGCGCACAGCATTGCTGCCCAATCCTCTTGGACCCTTCTTCTGGCGATGCACCCGCAAGTCGATCAGCCTTGGAGAGTGTTGTGCGCATGTTGCGGCAGCGCACCGCTGTCGAGGGTAATACTACCTGGGGCCGTCTGTGCTCTTTGCATGCTGCCGCGCGGTGCTTGCGGAGGCACCACCACTGCCAAAAGCAAGCAGCAAAGGAAACATGTGCGCCTCTTGTGTGCACCTCACGAACGAGACTGAGCGCGTTGAGAATGAGTAAGCCGTCATATGCTGAGCCGCCTTGATCTCCTGTCTGCAGGCGTTTGCGGCAGTGCAGGCCAGCGTGGTGCACCTGCAGGGGGTGTCGCTGTCGCAGCGCTTTGCGCTGGTGCCGCTCGGCCCACCGCTGCTGGCCTACAGCCCCACAGCCAAGGTGAGCAGCGACTCGAGACTGGCTCTGGCACTTTGTCTCGCCTAGACATCCCCTCTGTGTCCCTCCCCTTCTGTGTCTCTCCCCTTCTGTGTCTCTCCAGAACATTACCCACAGCCTCCCCGCGATCAGCGCGATGTTGCCCTGGACAAGTTCCAGGGCAAGCGCGCAGGCAAAGTTATCAAGCATCGGTTGCCCTCTGGCACTTGCAATCATCTCCGATTGCTGTGCAGGCGCCGCTGGAAATGGGCCCTGTAATGACGGGCAGTGATGCTCACGGTGTACCGTTTTGAAATCCGCTGAAACCCACCAGATTTGTTCATTCTCAAGCCCTATGTGCGCTCCCGCAGGCGCTGCTGAAGTGGGACCCGGAGCGGCGGGAGGTGACGCTCACAGCGGACCGCGACTATGCAACTGGTGACAGGATCCTAGCTTGGTGCGGCCCGCAGCCCAACTCCCGGGTGAGCCCCTTTCGCGCTTCGCACCTTGCCATTTTTGCCTGATGCCTGTGCCCCTACGAGAAGCTGCAGCATTCCTGTGAAACACGGTCCACCTCAAACCCTGCTCTGTGCACTTTCAGCTCACCAGCCGCAGCTCATCTGCGATGTGGTGGAGGGATCTACCGTACGAGAAGATGCAGCTTCCACATCTGTTAGTATCGATACCCAAATTCTGCACCCGCAGCTGCTGGTGAACTATGGCGTGGTGGAGGATAACAACCCGTATGACAAGCTGCAGCTGACGGCCACCATCCCCAACAGCGACCCGCTGTTCCAGGCCAAGCGCGCGGCGCTGCAGCCCGCTGGCCTCGCCACCCAGCAGTCCTTTGCGCTGACCGCAGCACAGGTGCCCAGGCTTTTTCGTCCACCACACCTGATTCTGGCCGTGCCCCAACCTCGTGAACAGTCATCCAGACATTCTCACACATGGGCAGCATGTCACGCCAGGGGCGCAAGTCAGCGGTCCGTGTCTCAAAGCGTGTTAGCCCGGCGCATCCGCGCTGCCGTCCCCACGGCGAGCGGCTTCGGCCCAGAGTCGAAGCACCACGTGTGCTCCTTAACGGAGTCAGAAGGCAGCCTGCGGCGTGGCCGTGGTCCACAGTCAGCCAGATCGGTCTCTGGCAAGCCTTGTGCGGCTGGACTGGAAAAGGCCTGGATTCAGCGCGGATTCAGTGTGGAGCCAGCGTGGATGCCTGCCGTCAAGCCTGGCGTCGAACCTGTGGCCTGACCTGTGACCCCAATCCCTCACTCTTCACGTCTTGCTATCGCTGCAGGGCCTGCCGCCAAACCTGGTGCCGTACCTGCGGCTGGCGCACGCGACGACGGCGGAGGATGTGGCCACCCCGGGGCTGCTGGATCCGGAGGCCTCAAAGCCGCTCTCCCCCAGCAACGAGGCAGAGGCACTGCATCACCTGTCCAACTACCTGCAGTCGCGCCTCGGCAGGTGCGCTCCATGGGAAACATATTTGCATTGAAGCTTAAAACCTAAAAGGCGCCGCGCGACAGCAGAGGCGGCGGCGCTGCACCGCCTGTCCAACCACCGGCAGTCGCGCCAGGTGCGAAACCAACCAGAAAGAATCTGCCAGTAATCTGCTCGTCGCTGAAGCCTTGGAACCATGAAACCTCACGGTCTCTCCGGCAATGCGCAGCCCCAGCAGCTTGCCTGCACTCGCGCCTCAGCAGGCTCTTCGCTGAGAACTCAGCTCTGCTGCTGCAGCCTGATAAAATATTGACTTGGTGCAGCAGCCTCTTCGGCCGATGCGATGAGTGGTTTTCTCATCGAGATGATTTGCCCTGTGTAGGTACAAGACCACCGAGGAGGAGGATGCGGCGGTCATCGCAGACAGCTCAGCTAAGCCGCGCAAGCGGGTGGCGGCGCGCCTCATGCGCATTGAGAAGAGCATCCTCAGACGTGCGCTGCTGCATGCCCCTTGCCCCTGCTCTCGACTGGTTCAACCACCCCCTGCCTCACTGCACTGGATGGGACGCTTGCGGCCCCGCAATGCAAGGGGGGGGACGGCGGATTTGCGCTGCATGTACCTGTGCTTCTACAGTGCTCAGCATAGTCTATCCTGTCATCAACAGATCCTTAAAACCTTGACTCCAGGCGCGCTGGGGCGGGTGGCAAACCTGGGGGACCTCGGGCAGCACTCCTCCCTCGCCTCGCCGCTGCACCTCGTGAAGCTGACTTGACCTGGGCGGCAGCCGGCGGAAACGGATGGCGGCCGCGTCAAGCTGCCTGCAGTGGCAGCACTCCTCCCTCGCCTCGCCGCAGCCCCTCGTAATGCCGACCCGATGCGGGCAGCCAGCTAGGATGGATCGGCAACACGGCGGCAGCTCACTTGGAGGGCTCTGCTGCCGCTCAGGGCACCCTGGAACAACGATGCTTGATGAGCGCAGCGGTGGGTTTCCGGAGGCATGCGTTGTACAATAGCGTGTTTGGCGACACTGGGCACTTTCTGGACGGTTGGAAGTCGAAGTGCAACGATTTACCAATGTCCCGACTTCCATTCTCAACACACACACACGTGCTGTGACATTATGATGCCATCTAATCTCACCCTCGAAAAACCACCAGCGCAATCTACTACCTGCATATAGACCTAAACATGCAAACAGTGTTGTGTGTTGTAGTCGAAGTGCTTGCATGCAGACGCTTGACTTGTTGCAGGTGCTTTGTTGCAGGTGCTTCTAAGTGCAAGGAAAAACCAAGCCGTTTTCCCTGCCTAGACATGAAAGCTACCTAGGCATTGCCTTAGCGGGGCGACCACATCGTCGACATGCCCTCGGCCACCCGCATCGGCGAGGGCGCGATGGTGAGGATCGGGCCGCCGCCGCCGCCGGGGATGCCGCCCGCCGCTGCCGCCGCCCGGCGCGGCGGCGGCAGCGGTTGCACATAGACGCCAAATTCCTCTGGCAGCTCGAATTTGTCGACACCGTCTGCGCGGCCCTCTCGCCGCAGCACGTCCTCATCCTCGCCTGCACAACGACAGAACTGTGGTAGGCATGGGCAACAGCAACAGAGTGGCGATGATCGGGTCCAATGCCATGACGCATTCCAGAATAGTGCGTGCAAAAAGCAAACAAACGAGCCGGTGCAGAGCGCAGGAGACCGAGAAGAAAGTTCAGTAAATCTGAAAGTTTGAAGGGCGTCTCGCCATCGTAGGAGATGGCAGAGAAGCACAGCGCGTCTGAGGCGGGCGACCAGGGCGTGCCGGACTGCGCATACGAGTCGTAGAACGACTGCTGCTGCTGCACGAACGCCAGGCTCGCGTAATGCTGCGCGCACACCGTCAGCGCTGGGGCGCCGTCAGGCCCCAGCTCCCACACCACCCAGCGCGCCGCCTGCGCCTCCAGCCGTCCGTACGGCTCTGCAGATGACTCAAGGTTCAGAAAACAGGTGTTTCAAGGGTGATAGAGGGAGCGGCAGTGACAGCAGCTCCCACACCGCCCAGCGCGCCGCCTGCGCCTCCAGCCGTCCTCACGGCTCTGCAACTGAAGAAACTGGAGAGGCTTGTGTTTCCAGTGGTTCGGATGTCAACACCAACAGGCTGAGGCAGTGGCGGCAGCTCCCAGACCAGCTGGCAAGGCGCCTGCGCCCCCCAGCGGCAGCAAGGCTCGGTACTGCAGCACACACGTGGGGATAAGGTTTCGGGTAGACGTGCTGGGTGATTTTGACGGTGGCAGGCGGCCCACAGATGTGCACGGCAGCACGACCGCCGTGCTCTGGGACCTCGTGCAGCGGAAACATACAGATCCGTTTGATCTGCAGCTAGCGGGTGTGAGATGAAGCGGGAGACAGCCAGCAGCAACACGCACAGGCGGGGTCCGAATCTAGAACGTCTCGGTGTAGAGTCTTCATAGTCTGACAATCCAAGGTCTGGGACAGCGCACCAGCGCCAAAGGCGTCCGACAGCACCAGCAGCGCGCAGCGTCGGCCGTCAGGGGACCACTGGTGCGCGACGGGGCGGCCCCAGCCCAGCGGCGCGTGCAGGCCCGCCGGGAATGGCGCGTCTGGCGGGTACGCCCTGGGGCAGATAGACGTGTTTCTGCTGTCAGACGTGCAGGCTGATAGGTGATAGAACGTGGAAACGAGGCGAGGTTTGAGCAGTGTGCCGAGCAGCACGTCAGCAGCCACGCCCGCCTGCATCTTGCGGCCTGGCGCGACTGTGGAATAAACTGTGGAGCAAGGAGTGCACTTTTGTGGGGCGCAGTAGGTTGGCATGCCGTCTCCGCCGCCTCCGACGTCGCCGCCAGGGTTTTGCCGCAGCACCGCCCACACCTCGTGGCCCGCCGTCAGCCACGCGATGGCCGATGCGTCGGGCGCCGCATTGAAGGATACGTGGCCGCCCTCAAAGTGACCCAGCTGCAAAACGCAAGATTCACTACATTATAGTGCTGTACTAGTGCAATGCAAATTGGAGTCGTCCGGCGCCGCATTGACGGACACATGGCCGCCCTCACAGTGGCCCACCTGCAGAGGCGTGGCTATATTGTCGGTCTCTGTGCCGATTCCAGTCGAGGGCTTAATGATCCTGTTGATGTGGCTGTGCGAAATAAGAACGGTGTTTTGGTCAGAGGTGTCTTGACACGCCGGCCACAAGGCTTCACTCGCTCCAAGAAAGCCGGGACGAGGGACGATATGAGGGAGGGGCAGAAGCAATGCCCCTCGTTTCCGAGGCGTCAGAATAAGCACTGCAGCAGGGGCCAAGGACTGACCGTACAGCTCCAGGGCGCAGAAGCAGCGGCGCTGCCGCCGGGCTGCGCCTCCGCGGCAGAGTCTTCAGACGGTGGTGACACCAGCACCAGGGCGCTGCGCACAGAGTCCACACCTGGCCACTCCGTTGCCGTCTCCGGCAGCAGCATGAGCTCGTGGCCCTGGACACACGAGGATCAAAGTCCTGTCGATGATGTTCTGTGACGGTTGTAGTACATGTTTTTCAGGCGATGAGCCCTGACCGTTCCCGGGAACCCGCTCGTCTCTCGCGTGCAACTGAACCGTGTTTGTCAAGGCAGTCCCTGTCTGGAGGCCATGCGTCTCTCGTGTAATTGCGTCGAAATCGGCGGGGGCCCACACCTCAGGCGTGAGCAGCCACTGCGGCGCCCGCAACCCCTCCACGTGCGCCTCCGACAACGCAGCCCGCTCCGTGCCAGGCACCACCTGGAGGCAGGATGCAGACGCTTGAGACACGATATAACTGTTCCACCACAGATAACAGGAGCTGCTGTGCAGTGCGCTGTGCACTACTCTCTTGTATTGACATGCAACAGGGTGCCATGCATGGGATGGTCATCCATTGGGTTCACCTGACGCGCGGCGTCGCCGCCCACCGCCAGCGCCGCGTCAATGTCCAGCACGCTGACGCGCTCGCAGTCCACGCACTGCACACAAGATGGTTCCACGTCATACCGACACAGTACGTACTGCATGCCTGTGTGAGATGCACAGCGGCCTGCGCCGGCTGGCAGGGTACCGCGGCCCGGCGCGCATCTAGACGACAGCGGATGCGATGATGAGACCGGCGTCTGTGAGATCTGCCAGGCACTCGGCACGGCCTGCAGGAAGCTGGGGTTCCTCGCAATGCTGCAGCACAGCTGCCACAGTCTGACGTGGAGACAGCAAACCCGCACAACGTGCCAGCGGTAGCGCCACATTTGGCAGCCCACCAACTAAAGTCGCTGTTTGGTAGTATTTCAACCGGTTTCAGGTCTCTGAAGATTCAGCAGTTCTGCAGACCTGCACGATGCGTCGCCCGTCGGGCCTCCAGGCGATCAACAGCGGCCGGCCAACGGCCACCAGCGCCACATTCGGCGGCTCTAGAAGATCGACTCTTCCCTTTCGGCTTCTTCATTTCCGGTTTCTTCAGGAGATTCGTGAAGATGAAAACAGTGCTTTTACGAACCTGCACAATGCGCCGGCTGTCGGGCTTCCAGGCGATAAACAGCGGCCGGCCGACGGCCACCAGCGCCACATTCTGCGGCTCGGCGGCAAACTTGCCGGCGACGAGGGCCGCCATGGGCAGCTCCAGCACCCGTAGCGCCACCCTGCAGCGAAAATTATCGAGGATATAGCGTCTCGGCTGACCTCTGAAGGTCGTCAGGCCTGCCAGCCTTGACAGTTTGGCGCTCCGACCAGCATCCAGTATGCAGAAGTACACATGAGGCATCCACCGGCACCCGATACATACAGCAACCTAGCAGAGTGGCTGAGAAAGCTTCCTGGACGCCACGGGACGAGCCGCAAGACACAGCCAGGGTTTCAGGGGAGAGACGCAGCCATTCCATCAAATGTGGAAGAACGATAAGGGTAAAACTCACTGCATGTGGTGGAAGTTGGACAGCATGGCGAGGCGGGTGCCGCAGGGGCTCCACAGGTAGAAGAACGGCGGATAGCGCTGCTGCAGGTCCGCCCGCACCCGCGTCCGCCCCGCTGCGTCCTTCTGCAGGAGGCCGGCCACGAGACCGTTTAGAAGCCAGTCGTGATTGGAAGTCAGGTGATGCCAAAACGCACATTGGCATGCCTATCACACAAGCGCGGAGGTGGTCGCCATCACCCAGATGGTGCCTGTAGACAAGCTGCAGCAGCGAAGGGAGGAGAAAAGCGCACGATGATGACGGCGACGGAGATGCTGCTGCCCAGGATGCCCAACGTGCTGCGCACGACCAGCGTGTATGCCACGTAGGCGCCGTCGGGGCTCCACGTAGAGTAGTGGTTGTGGTATGCTGTCTGCACAGCAAGGGTTTCTGGTAGGGTTTAGGCTAAGACCATGCAACGAAATCCCATCGGGGCTCCACGTAGTGTAGTGGTTGTGGTACGCCGTCTGCGCGGCAGGGCAATGTACGACACTAATTGACCCGAACATAGTGATGGCGACACGCCAGCATGGGTGTCTGTGTGGGAAATGCACACATGCCCTCAGATGGGTGACCGTTCAGCAGTCTTCAAGGCTTATTAAACGACCAGGTTGGCACTGTCAGATGCTCTGAAGGCGGATATTTCGAAAGCACTCTGGCGGAGGAATTGTAACAGGATTTTACCAGAAACGCACCAGTGCAGAGTCATTCTCGTCGATCTTTTCGCCTTGGCCCGCCACGGGTGTGGCTGCATCCTCGAGCGTGACAGGCAGGCTGACGAAGTGGCAGCGCTCTGACGCTTTGCCGGCTGCATGGACAAGCAGCGCGGTCAAAGTTTTGCATGAAACGACTTGGCAGAGCGGATGGGCGGTGAAGAAGGAGTATGCCAGGTTGCGCACGTGGTTGTCTGAGTCATGGATCACGCTGCACGGCTGCAGCTAGAGCAGTGCTTGCCACCTAAACACTGTTGGCATCCAGTGCTCCATGCGCTGTGTGCATTATTAGGCGGCGCACCTGCTTCGATCCACAAGCGGCTCCTCGGCTGCGCTTCCAACCGATGGCGCCACGCAAAGAGCTGCCGCCAGCCGCCCGCCGCTGCAACTTGAAAGGCTTTGCGTCAGCCGTGCATGCAGTCGTGCGGTCGCAGCATGCTGCACAGCCATGCAAGCGCACATGCAGGTGCTCGCACCTGTGGCCGCGCGGCGAGCGGAATGGCGGCGGGTCCCCACTGCCTGCCCTCACTCCGGGCATTTCCAGGCAAGCATGAACACTCTGTGAAATTTGTGGCACCGTCTCTGGAGGTGCGTACCTTCAAGCATGGCGGGCAGCTGCGCCGCTGTGTTATCCTGAAAGGGCTTGGGCGCCGCAGCCTCGTACACGACCTTCCATAGCCGATCTGCCTCAACTGCTGACTTCCACGTCTTGTTGACGCAGGAGGCGACGGCGAGGGATGACCCGTCCAGTCTGGCGAGCACCGCCTCCAGCAGGTGCGCGTCCAGCTGGCCAATGTCACACGCTGGCTCCGCCATCCTCCGCAGCCTCCCGCCCGCTGTCCGCATGCGCCCGCCAACGGCGACGCGCTACAGGCGCGCTGCAGTTTTGGAGCGACCCAGAAAGTTGCAAGCTGGAGAATGATGACTTTTGGCTTGACGCGGTCGGGCTAAAGGTCATAAACGATGACGGATGACTGCTTTCTTCCGGCATGCACGTGCGCAGCAGCAGCGCAGAACGGCCGCAGGATTGATGACGGCTGGCAAGCGGGCATGAGCTTTGCACTGTGACCCAACTCACAATCAAGCTTGCCCCAGGTGTCGTACTGTGTCAGCAATCTCGAGCGATGATCGTTGCGAAGAGGGGGGCTCGCCCAGTAACTATTCATATTTGAACCGGGGGACCCACCGCCGAAGTGCGGTACCACCCAGAGACACACGCCACGGAGCCGGCGCTCAATCCATCCGCATGACGCCCTAGCCGCCTGCCGAGCAGCTATCCGCAGCCACTGTTCGAGACGTGACCAGTGACCACCTGACTAGGCGCGCCCTCCCAGCGGCGGCGCAGTCAGCCCACATGAAGGAGCCGGCAGCCGCGTCATCATACGTCGTCCCGGCAGACGGGTGACGCCCTGGCTGGCTGCCTGCCACAGTTCTGTGCAGTCACTGTCCCTGGGTATGTCTCCTGCCGCTTGAGTCCGGCGGTGGCGCAGCCGGGCCACATGACCGTGAAGCCGGTTCAACTGACCACTGCTTTGTCTGCACAGGAACGAGGAGCAGTGTGGCGGCTGCGCCAGGCCGGGCCAGCTGCTGTGCTGCGACGCCTGCCCCGCCGCCTTCCACGTCCAGTGCGCCGGATACGGTGAGACCCGTGTGTCCTCAAGCTGCAGGCCACTGGGCGTCCCAGTCACTCTGAACGTAAAGGGCAGTGGATGCTCAATCTGGTGACGTGCATGACGGACATCACGGTGCAAGCAGTGTCCGAGGCTTAGGAGGCACCTTGCTGCTGGACCAGAGCTGCTGCTCCCAGGCACACAGCTGTGCACTGGGTGTGATGTGGCTGTGTGACCAGTGTGGAATGACAATTGTTCGTTTGCATCGCATGTGAAGTGCTCGCTGTTTCCGAACAAGAGCAAAATGGTTGGAACAGGCGTGCGCGCCAGCGCACAGCGCATGGTGAGCTATGTCCTGCACATTTTGTGTTGCAGGCTCGCTGGATGATGTGCCAGATGGCGAGTGGCTGTGCTGGGCGTGCGCCCTGCGGCTCGGCAAGCCGTTCCTGCACCCCCGCAGGCCGGTGAGGCCCACACCCTGTCAGTGAATGCTCCGCAGGACATGATCTCCTGACATCCGCCCCTGTTACTCATATGCATCAGCCATTCCTCCTCTTAGGCAAGAGGTTGTCAAGTTGCAGCAGGCCATTTGCCTGCAGACTGCAACTGCCAAGAGGTACGCCGCTCGGTTCGTCTTATCCAGCGTCAATGGCATATGTAATATACAGCAGGCAGGGCGCCCAGTGTCATCCTCAACTTAAATATCCAAATCACCAGGCCGTGAAGCTCTGAATGTATACGTTGTGCAAACCCTGCAGCTGGCGTGTAAGGCCGGCGACAGGGTGATGGTGGCGTCGGCGTCTCGCAAGGCGTCGGTGTGGCCGGGCAAGACGGCAAACCTGGGAGAGGTGTTCCACCCGGCGACCATCACGCGCCTCGAGCCCGGCTCCGTGCACGTGAAGTACCTGCCGCCCGCGGAGGTGTGCTGCGATCCCATTTCGTCGACCCTTCACTTGAGGTTACACCCTGGATTGAGACACAGACAACAGAATAAGAATGGACCTGAGGGAGGCGCTATTTCCGGCCACCGATCATGCGCCTCGAGCCCAGCTCTGTGCACGTAAAGTGGCGAGCGCCTGTGGCACATCATATTGGACTGACACTCGTGCCTCTACTTCAGGTGTGCACCAATGACATCACTGGTATTTGCTGCAGGGTGTCGACCAGCTGGCGCGCAGCAGCGAGCGCCTGTGGCAAGGCACGACGAACACAGAGTTGGCGTGGACGGAGACGACGGCTGGTGCCTTCAGCCCCAACGCCCGCGCCTTTGCCATCGACATCGGCCGCTTGCAGGGTAGGGCGCCTATGCATGTCTGACTGCGTCAGGAAAAACCTGTGGAATTGTCACTCATGCTGCATCTAGGCGCATTTTCTGCGTCCTTCGGCATAAGCTGTCCACTCAATCCGAGCTCCCCATCAGGTTCCCACATCCTCTGGCATCTCACATTCTTGGATTCTCACATCCCCTGGCAGTTCGTGTGGACCTTTGTCAACGTGCAGCGAGCCTGCCGGCGGCACAGCAGCCCGTCCAGTCTGCGGCAGCAGCGCCGGCAGTGCAGCTGCCACTCGCTCGACCGCCAGCCGCTGCACTGGCACGGCCGCCTGCGGCGCCGCTGCAGACGAAGCTGCCTCCGATGCTGCCCGCACTTCCGATCGCTGCGGTGCCCGCGCGGCCGTCTGCCGCAGCGCCAGCCCGGCCGTTGGCCATTGTGCCGATCACGGTGGAGGCAGTTGCAGCACCTGCAGCGGCCGCCACAGCAGCGCCACAGCAGGGCGCGTCTGCACCACAGCTGGCGCCGACGCCGCTTGCACCGGCACCAACACCAGCAGCGGCGCCAGCAGCGAGCCCAAGTCCGGCCGCCGCTGCAACCGCGCCCGCAGCAGCGGCCAAGCAGGAAGCAGCCCAGCGCAGCACGCCTCCCACAGCCATCAACGTCGCGAATGGCGAAGGTGCGGGTAATACCCAGACTTTATACCCTGACAAGGGAGTGTTGTGGGGTATGGCATCCTCCTCCTCTCTCGGGGAACGCCACTGACCTGTGACAAAAGGGTCGCAGGTTCGAATCACCGGCCAATCAACTTACCTCCTTCTCGATGAAAATCGATCCAGTGGCGGCGCGGAGAAAGCCGGAATCGGCTGGAAGCTAGTTGGTGATCAATATAACTAAGTTCAAAAGTTATACATCAACACTCGACTAGTCATCGAGATTTTCTTCGTCGTTACTTCCTCATCCTCCTCCTGTCCCTGACCTGCCTCAAGTCCTGATTTTTCTGTTTTCCGCCCTGCAGAGGCGGGAGCTCGCAGGCGAGGCCGCAGGGAAGGGCGGCCCTCCAACTCCCAGCGTTTCAAGTCCTAGTGTTTCTACTTACTCCCCGCAGCGGCAGAATCGGCGAGGAGGCGTTGATGGCGAGGGGGCTTGATGGCGGCGCTGCTGCACTGCTGGTGCTGCCCTCGAAACCCGTTTTATCTATCTATTTCCACTAGTCCCGTTCCTTTCTATATCCCTCGTTATTTTACCCTGCAGAGGCGGAGCCGGCGGGCGAAGAGGCGTTCTTTGCGGCTCTGCTGCGCTACTGGGAGGGCCGCGGCCGGCCGCTGCGGCTGCCAATCCGCTTCCTGAAGGACAAGCCGCTGCAGCTGTATGTGCTCTGGACCCAGGTCATGTCCTTTGGCGGCTACGAGCCGGTGCGCCTCCTTTCTGACTTGTGACGATGGAAAGCCACTCTGGTGCATCAAGGCATGTTTTGCTGCTGTTGTTGCAGGCTGTTACTGTAGATTCTGTGCCCTCGGTCTCGTATAATTGCTGGCATAATTCAAAAGTGCCGGCTCGGCGTGTTCAGGCACGAATGGTTCGTGTCATCAGGCCAGCGCCTTGCCGCGGGAGACCGCTTATTGACAACGCCGCTCCACCTACCGCTTCAGCGAATGCCTGCTTGCGACTTGTGTGTCATCATGGCCACAGGTGACGTCGGCGTCGCTGTGGGCCACAATAGGGCGGGCGCTGGAGCCGCCGCCCAATGCCACAACGGTGTCCTACGTCACCAAGAGCCTCTACGCCGAGCACCTGCTGGACTTCGAGCAGGTCCGCCTGTTTTGCGTTCCACGGCTCCGCCCGTCAAGGTGCAGCCCAAAGGACTGCATCAGGAGCCCACGGATGTCCGCATAGCCATCACTCACTACGCAGAGCCAGCAGCCCTGCCCAAAACCCTTGTCCCCACAGTGGAGGCATGTCATGATGTTTGGCGCATTGCGGCCATCCGCCGAGGCTCATTCGCCACTGCCCATGGACAAGATCGACCTGCACTCTGTTGTCAGGCATCGCTTGGTCCTTGCTGCTTATCGTGTCGGGACCCAGCTGCTGCTTTCGAGGCAGGCAACCCGGCTAGGGATGACAGGGCTGCCTCTGCCGCCGGCAACGCTCCGCTTCCCGGGGTGGGGTGGGGTGCGCATCTCCGGGACCCTGTCCCAGCCAACCCATGCTTCACCCAAAAGCAGAGCAGCAGGACAGCGCAGCGAGTGCAATCAAGCAACACACTGCAGCTATCTTCCTATGCTTGTTGATAATGTGGGCCACCACATGACTGATAGACAATGTACGGCAGGCGACATGCCAGGGGCTGGCAATCATACTTATGCATGTATTACTGTTCTGTTCATTCACAACGATGCTGTGAGTTTCTGTACGCCAGGCGACGCGGCAGGGGCTGACGGGCAGCCTGCTGCCGCCGGCGACGCGGGACGCGCTGGAGGGCGGCGCCCGCTCAGGGCGCAAGCCGCGCCAGAAGAAGGGCCTTGTTGCCAAGCCGGAGCCCTGGATGACGCCGCCGCGCCACGTCTGGACGCACGAGTACCGCCCGGCCTCTGGCGGTGCATTTCTTCATGTTCTTTGGATGACGTTGGCGCTGCTGCAGCTAGGAGGAGTTTCAGGCTTGCGGGCCCTGGTCAGCGAGCCCTGATGCAGAACCCAACAAGACAACCCCCTGTTTGCATCAGACGGCTGCTGCACACCGGGCTTGCAGCCACAGGAGAGATGAGAGCACCTCTCATCTTGAGATCCTACTCAAGAAATGTTGCAGACAAGGCACGCCCCAAGACTGCGAAGACTGCCAAGGGCTGCTGTTGGGAGGTGACAGCACTTTGGAATGCTCCTACACGATGACGTGTGATCATGAATGTGAAACGAAGCTTCTCTTGTCACTCGTGCACCTCCCTGACGCAACTGTTGTCCATCGCTGCAGTCATCAGCGTGCCTGCTGCAAAGCGCCGAAAGCTGGCCACGCAGGATCCGGAGCTTCAGTCGCCTGAGGCAGCGGCCGACGCGGCGCCGGCCGGCAGCGCCTCCCCCGCGGATTCGGCGGCGGCGCTGGCAACGGACGCTGCGGCCGCCCCGCCGCTGCATCGCATCAGCAGCAGCGGCGCCGGCCTGACGACGGCAGAAGCGGTAGCCCCGGCCAACAGCCACCAGCGCGGCGCTGCCAAGGTGCATCCGAACCGTTCAGGAAGCAAACACCAGGATACTCGGTCACGAGGGCTTTCCCTGACACATCTGCGCTGATCGATAAGCAAGCGGCTGTCTTGGGCAATGGCGCCCTTGCGTATCAGTGTCCTAGAATGTCACCCGTCAGCCTCACATGTCGTCAGCTAGAAAGCTACAAAAGCAATCGAATCAATGCTGTTCTTGGCGGCAGAGCATTGGCGCCAGTGGATTGCCACGAGGATGCCGACGTGATGTTGTACAACATTTCGTCTGAACCCGAAGAGTCGGTTTCGCAGGCCGAAGCCGCCGCTGGACCCTGGCCTGGCCGCGGAGGAGCTCGCGAGCCTGGTGGATTGCAGCGAGGACTCGGAAACGTCGTGGGATTGTATTCCAGATAATTTGTCTGATTAACATAGTGCTGATTTTCAAGATGTATTGTATTACATATTGTCAGCAGGTAGCAGCAGATGCGATACCGCCGCTGGACCCCGGGCTGGCGGCAGAGGAGCTCGCGGGGCCAGTGGATCGAAGCGAGGATGCAGACAGCCTGGCGGCCGGAGACGCAGTGGAGGTCCGGCCCCTGGCGGCTGGCGTGCGCGGTGCTTGGCTGCCCGCCACCGTGCTGCAGGTGTGAACAGGGCTACATATGGTTGTTTTGATGAAATATGTTCATCAACGAGCGTGTTCTTGGCCCCTTGTGGCAAGCGCGGCGCCTGGCTGCCCGCCACCATGCTGCAGGCGGGTGGCAGAATCGGCTGAGCGAGATGGGATGCGGTTCCTTGTGACAGCAGCGCACTGGCCAGCAACCTCTCGCAATTTGACCAATTTGCGTCTGCACTGGTCAGACCAATCTGCTATCTATGTCACGACGACCTGGCTTGTCCGTGCCGCCGGGGGCTGCGGCTGCGTTGACAGCCTACGGTGTTGATCACACTATGACACCCGACGTATGCTGCACGACAGGTGTGTCAGGGCAGCATCGCTGAGGGCGGGCGGACGTTTCACGTCGAGTACCGCGACTGGGTCACCGTCGAGGAGCCGTCGACGAGCGAGGCGTCACCCCCTGTGGTGGATGCTGCTGCCGAGGGCGGGCCTCCCCCCGGCGATGGCGGCGCAGCTGCGCCGCAGCAGGCGGGCGGCCGCAAGCGCGACCAGCCTGAGGTCGGCGGCCAGCCTGGCGTGAAGGTGCTCAAAATCGGAATATCAGGGTTTCGAGAGAAAAGCAGCAGTTGTGGGCGCGAACTGAAATGAACAGCAAGCAAGTCAATGGTCCTTGCCCTTCGCATTTGTGCAGGTGCGGGAGTGGGTGCCGCTGCTGTCGCGCGTCACCTTGAAGGCCTTCCCGCTGGTGCGGCTGCGGCGGCCGCGGCTGCCGGCACCCGCAGGCGAGGCAGCGCTCCTGCGTCCGGGCGACGCCGTCGAGGTGTGTTCCGAGTGAAATACCCATCGCAGATATCATATCATCCTCCCCTCCAGCGGTCGTGCAGTTGCCGCGAGGCCTGCAGACTTTGCAGAGCATGAGCCCAGGGATGGCTTGCTGGAATGCTTCGTTCGAGCACCTTTTCTGGACGCTGCATGCAGTGGCTGCAGTATTGCTGGCTGTCCTCCTGGAAGTTAATGCAGGAGTCTGGTTTGGTTAAAATTTCGACTCGAATGACTGCACGCCCACAAGCAGCAGGCAGACGTGGTGCAAGGGCGGCCGGGAAACTGCAGGCACTGTTTCTTCTGAATGCCTTCTTCCGGTGCAAGTGCTTAAGCGTCGAAGCGTTTGATGCACAGGCGTGGTGCGAGGGCGGCTGGGTCGCGGGGCGGCTAGCCGGGACGCCGGAGGCGCCGCTCGTGGAGGTCGATGAGGCGCCCGCCGGCGAGGGCGGCACCCTGGAGGTGCGGCAGTTTGCCACACAGCTGCAGGAAGCTGACGCGTCTGTCGAACCGAAAAACACGCAACTCAGATTGGACGCCCTCCAGATGAACTGCCTCACGCGCTCTCCTGCCTGCAGCGAAGGCGCCTACCGCCACCGTCACCAAACGGCCTTTCCTACGTCACCTCCCTCGCCTGCTGCTTGCAGCTGCCTTGATGTGATATATAGCCATACCCTCAATGTGACCATCATCACATCGGCAGGTGCCGGACCGAGCGGCAATCAGGAAGGCGCACCCGGCGGTGAGCTGGGGGCACGGCATGGTTGCGCCCCTGGAGGACGACCACATGCTGCCGCGGGACCGTTACCGGTGCGATCCTATCTGCACCTCAGCTTCCTGCAGTATGACGCCACAATGTGCCATTTTACGAGGTTGGCTTGTAAGCAAGCATGGCTGTTGGTTATGTAAACAAATCCTGCTGGCTGTCCTCCAGGGAGCTTTGCAGGAGTCTGGTTTGGTTGAACTTTTTGGCTTGAATGAAAATGCACGCACACAACCTTGCAGCCATATGTGGCACGCAGCTCACTGGGACTTTTGGCTTCAGACTCCTCCGTGCAGGGTGCTGGGGTGGCTAGCGACCGCCATTCATCAGTACACAGTAAAACGTTTACGCGCCGTCCTCACTGTTGACGAGCAGGCGGTGGCTGCGCCCAAAGACCTACCGCCTGGAGGGCTTCCCCTTCGAGACGTACGCCTGCGCCGAGGCGCTGCCCTCCAACGGCTACATCGCGTCTGCCGCCGGCGACGCCGCCGCCGCCGGCTCCGCCGCCGCCTCGCCGGCAAACTCCGGCGCGGCGTCCGGCGGCTATGGCACCTCCGGCGGCAGCAAGCGCCGCAGGGTGGCCAGCGCCTTTGGCGGCGGCGGAGGCACCTCCGGCGCAACATCGCGGTTGGCGGCCCGCCCCGGCAGCGCGGGCCCCAGCAGGCTCGCCAATGTCTCGGCCTTCGGCGGCGGCGAAGCGGGGGGCGGCGGCGGCGGCGACACCGCTGTGCACTCGGCGGCTAACGCCGCCGGCGTTGCCGCCCCTGGCGCGGCTGCAGTGCCGTCCACCGGCCTGGCCTTTGGCGCAGCCGCCGCCGCCGGCCCCCTGCCGCCGCGCGGCCCCGCCGCCGCTGCGGCGCTTGGCGGCGGCGGCTGCGGCGCCATGCTGCCCAGCCCTGGTGCGGCGCAGTCCGCAGACGATGAAGACATAGACATAGACGTCGGCTGCGAGGGGCCGCCGGGTGTCAACGGCTCGCCGCTCAAGGCAGGGCCCCTGGCGGCTGCCGTCCTGACGGCGCCGCACGGCGGGGGGCGTTTGATGCCGGTGGCGGTGGCCGCGGGCGGCGCGGCGGCGGCGGCAGACTTTGGACAGCCGCACGTGGTAGCAGAGTGGCTGGGAGCAGAGTCCATGAAGCGCCACCAGGTATTCATCCTGACACACTTACACCAAGACACCCTGACTAGCATTTTGAGGCTGGAAGGCGTCAGAAGGCAGCGCCAGTCTGCACCTGACCAGGCCAGCTGTCCAGTGCTTTACTTTTGCAGCGAGGCGGCGACATGGCACGCGATGCCTTCTGAGCAAGCGCCTTGGAGAAGGGTGTGGAGCCCATCGGCAGTGCACCGCAGCAGCTTCGCTCCCGCGGGAACAAGTGCAAAAGGAGGACTTTTTTTGACTGCAGGCACTGTCGTCGCAGGGCAGCGACGATGGCAAAACACTGCGTGACCAACCATGATATTAACAGGGTTCTGACAATGTTACTGAGATGCGTCCATCATGCGCCAGGCGGCGCGGGAGGCATTGGTCAAGACGCTGGCGCCGCAGGGCAGCGACGACGGCAATTTGAGCGACAGCAATCCCACAATCATCGACAAAATGATCAATTCCGAATTCTGTTTCACCATGTGACAGGCGGCGCGGGACGTGTTCGTCAAGACGCTGGCGCCGCAGGGCAGCGGCGACGGCGACGGCAAGTGGAGCGCCGAGGAGACCCGCCCCGAGGGCCGCAGAGTGGTGGGCGGCCGGATGCGGCCGCAGAAGGCAGATCACGCCGCCTACATGCGCTCGCGCAGGGCGGCGCAGCGCGGGGACGGGCTCCCAGTGAATATCCGGGTGAGGACCAGAGGCCAGCAGCCTAGTACCTTGTTGCAGCACAATGCTCGAACGATCGACGTTCAATGCTCAGCAGGGTCGGTGGTGCCTTGCCGGCTGGCGACTTGGTGAGTGTTCAGCTGCAGTGCAGCTGCCACAGCATCTGACCTGCAGTCAAGCGCAAGTTGCATGTGGATCGGACTGCAAGTGCACGTTCGGGGCCGTGTTGATACCGGGTCTGCAAGCCTTGGTGTTGGATCGCGAACGAGCGCCGCCACCACCACACTCTGCATGCGCAGCTGTGCATGCCGGCACTCCAGCAGTGTTTCCTGCCTACCAGCTGAGTCGCAATGCATGCTGCAGGCGCCGCGGTCCCAGAAGGGGCAGCCAGGTCGAGTGACGGGAGCCGCGGCCGCCGCTTTTCCTTCGCTCAGCGGCGTGCTGCCGCCCAAGCTGCCGCCGGCGCCGCCGCGGGCGGGGCCCCAGCAGCAGCCGCGGCAAGAGGGCTCGCCGAGGGCGGACGGCGGTGGCGCGGCGGCGCGGCCGCTGCCTGCCAGGATGTTCATCCCGGAGCGCTCAGAGACGGCGTCTGGCGGCAGCCGCGGCGGCAGCGGCGGCGGCAGCGGCATGCTGTCAGACGAGGAGCCGCAGTCTTCTAACGAGGAGGACTTCATCAGTTCATCGGACGAGGAGGTGAGAGAGCGTTTTCGAGGCCATTTCCTGTTGATGTGTGTGGCTTCAGGACCTTGACCAGGCAACGTGCAGATGCTATGCCGGCAGCCGCCTGCTGCAATGTCAGCAACCACTGAACGGATTGCTGTGCTGTCAAACGCTGTGGACGAAGAGGATACGTATCAGCAAGGAGCGCCAGTATCAAGCACTTGTACAGTTCCAGACTTCCATGATTTCACTGGCCTTTCCACAATGCAGATCGACGCCGGCGCCCTGGACGATGCGGTGACAGAGAGCGAGGAGGAATGTCCGCTCCTGCCGCCGCAAGCTGCCGCCCCAATCCTGTACTGAAGCAGCAGCAGCCGGCTCCGCCGCAGGCTGCCGCGCAACCCCTGTACTGTCGAGCGGCGAAAAGGCGAGCATGTCGCTAGCTGCCGGACCAAGACTACCGGCGCAGCCAGGCGCCATCGCACCAGCAATCGACGCCGCCGCTTCAGGCTGCCGCCCAATCACTGTACAGAGGAGCGACAGTGAGGAAGCTTGTCCGCTGCCGGACCAGGATATCGTCTGGCCTACGTCAGCACACGCACTGACAATGCCGTACTTGTTGCACATGATTGAAGCTGTGTGGTGTCGCCTACAGACATGCGCCTGCTGTGCTGTCCCAAATACAGTAACAGGCTGTATACAGCCTGTTACAGTAGAACACATGTGTTCTACAAAGGCCTGAGGACACATTCAGCACTCTCCTGTCACCTTTTCGAGTCCATCTTTCGCCTCACAGAGTCGCAAACCAAGCCATCACATTCAAAATCTGCTGCACTTTGGGCATCCCCGCTGCAAACCACGGCAAAGCGATAGTTTCAGAACACCGCCTGCCCAAAGCCGCCAACGCCCATCCCCCTCTGCATTCCCAGGACATCATCCGACGGCGGAATGCCTCGGGTCCACTCATCCAGAGTCTCTTTAAACTCCATCCCAAAGCTGCCGACCGGAACCGGCATCGCAAACTCCCCCGCCGTTAATGCAGCGACATCGACGGGCCCAACCCCAGGCGGCGCCCGGCCGAGCTCCGCCGCCAGGCCGGCCACTAAACCCTCGTACTGCGCGGCGCGTTGCCGCAGCTGGTGGTGCGCCCACTTCAGGTCTTCTATCTCTTCGAAAACTTCGGGGTCCAGTGCCGACAGCTCGCCTCGCAGCGCCCCGTTCTCCTGCTCGGCCGCCGCCAGGCGCCGCCTGCAGCAGTGACAAAGGCTGTGGCACCGTCGGCAACGTACCACAGGAGCAGTCCCCGACCTTCATGCATACCTATGCTGAGGCATGCCGCCACCATTTATGAGGTCGTGATCTTTCCAATGCAATTTCTGCTGGATTCTGACGCCCTGTGTTGTCTTCATGTGCTGGAGGTGCAAAACTGCCTCGTGGAAGCAAGTTGCAGCGGTCTGGCCACCTGAGATCGTCCACAGCGCCATCCAGCCGCTGCTGCTCCACTTCTGCAGTCAGACCCAGCAGCGCTTTGCGCGCTGCGGCGGTGTCTTCCTGCGCCGCCGCGGCCGCCGCCTCTGCCGCCGCCGCCTCCCTCTGTGCCGCCTGCAGCTCCTGCTGCAGCCGCTGACGTGTTGCATCAGAGGCATCCGCGGCGGCGTCCGCCGTCGCTAGTTGCGCACGCGACGCCTTGGCAGCAGCCTGTGCTTGCATGTAGAAAAGCGTCGTGGCGGGATGGCCCTCGAAACAGCGAGTCCAGAGCTAATCAGCTGCAGAGCAGGCGCGAGGCTGCAAGAGAGCCAACAGTGAAGCACTGATATCGGGAGCCAAACGGACTCAGTGTCACAAGGGTCTGTCTTCATGTCTGTCTTCATCACAGCAGCCCTTTTCTCCACTTGCCTGAGCCTCGTTTTGCTGTAACTCCGCGTCCTTCAGCTGCTGCCGCAGCTGCGGCGCCGCCGCCGCCTCCGCGGCGACGGCGTCCAGTTTCACCTGCAGCTGCTTCGCCTTCTGGACCATCTGCACCATTCGTTACATGTTATGCTATGACCTCGAGGAGGACAGTGTGCTTGCATCATGGATTGATTGTCGCTGCCTGTCATGGCACTGCAGCACCTGGCTTTGTGCTCCGTCACTCGGCATGCACACAGCTCCACTTCGGTGCATACGAATAGTCTGTCAGTACCTGCATGTACTTGAGGGTGCTGACGGCTCCTGCCGCCTCACGCTGCGCCTTTGCCAGCGCCGCGCCGAGGTCCGCGACGGTGCGCTCCAGTGCTTGCTTCCCGCTTCCGCATCCGCTTCCGCCGGCGTGTTGCGACGCGCCGTTCGCAGCCTCCCCGCCGCCGCCGCCGAAGGCCTTCCGCTTGGGTGGCGCCGCGCTGCCGCTGCGGACGTCCCGGCCGTGGGGAGTGAGCGGCCTGCCGAGGCCGTTGTTGTTTCCTCTGCTGGGCGCTGGTGCGGGGTCGGATGTTGCCGCCTCAATGCCGAACCAGGCCAGCAGCCGCGCCTGCAGCCGATCGGCGCGGGCCTCCGCCGCTGCAGCCTCCAGCTGCGCCCGCAGTAGCGCCGCCGCAGCCTGTGCACATGATGTGTGCTGCGCGTCGATTGAACTGGCGTTGAAGGGAAGCTGGCTGACGAATCCGAAAGCAGGCCGTTTGCATCCTTCGATAAGTGGTTGCAAAGCAATTCCGCGTGGTGGTTGCCAAGGCTGCGAAGCATCGCAGGCCAGTCGTGACCTTCTCACCTGCAGCTGTTCAGGGCCTGCCTCGGGCGGCAGCTCCCGCGCAGCCCGCCCGACAGCATCGCCTGCTGCTGTGGAAGTGCCCGGAAAGGCAAAGCCTGAACCCGGAGACTGACGCAGCAGCTCCGCTTCTGCCTTTGCGCTGTCGTGTGCGGCTTCCAGCTCGGCCAGCTGGGCGATCAGTTTGCGCACCTGCAGGGGGGGGACACAAGTTGCATTTCAAGGAGCAGCTGCGACATTGCATGTCGACGCAAAGAAACTGCAGCGTCCTGCCCTGCGGTGCCAAAACCTGGCCAATGTTTCTGGTGTCAGGTACTTGAAAGCAGCCTTCCCCAACCATCAGAGTCTTTCGTGCATCAGAGAGAAGGCCTGCTTCGATCTCAATTGAACCAGATCCTTGCCTGCTCGGGCGGCAGCGGGTGGCACGCCGCCGCTGCATGCGCCTTTGCCAGCCGGCCCTGCAGCTCCGCTGCGAGCGCCGCCTGCCGGGATGCCTCCGCCTGCGCCGCCGCGATCGCCGCGTCTTGCCGTCTGGCGTCGTCGAGCAGCGCTTTCACCGCCAGCGTCTTTTCCTGTGGAAGGATCACAAGACGAGGGAGCATTATGCAGGCGGAAACACCCTCGACTGGTTGAGACCGCCCTGCAAGCGCCTAGCGTACACATGCACCTGCACCTGCACCGAGCCACATCTGCCGTATCGACGATGCATGCTCTCTGCTATCCTCGAAGGATTATGCGAACTGTGCCTGCATCCTGCCTGCACACCGCCCAGCGACCGCTCACAGGCAGTGCTGTTGGTAGTATTTACAGATTGGTGTTTCGCATGGACGGCGGACGTGCTCCTCACCCGCAGCTTGGAACGCAGGCCGTCAATGCACCGCTGCAGCTTCTTCTGCTCCTCCCACCGCACCCACTGCAGCGGCGGCGCAGCATCTATTCCGGCCCCCTTGTTCTGCTGCAGTTCTGTGGGTGTTACTGCGCTGCCAGTCGCCGGCTGGGCCTCAGCCTGCTCGTGAGCCTGCAGCGACTCAGGTGGCGCAGCGGCCGACGGCGCCGCTGCTGCCGCGGCTTCCGCCGCCGCGGCACGCAGCGAGCTGTTCTGCGCCTCGAGGAAGAGGGAGCGCTGCCTCATGGCGGCGGCGTCGGAGGCCGCCTGCCTGAGTGCCGCCAGTTCAGCAGCATCGTGCGGCATGGAGCTGCCATAATCCTCTGTGGTGGTGCCGCCGGGCACCGTCAGCTGCGGCGCTGCCGCTGATGCCATTCTGAGCGCCGCGTTTTGAGCTTCCAGGAAGCGGATGCGCTGCAGCAGGGCTGCAACATCGAATCCTTCATGAATTTTTGGAGCCTCGCCGTTGCCGCTGTCTGTGTCCGCTTGAATAATGCCTTGGGAAGCGGGCGACCAGGCTGCGGCGGCTGCGCCAGCGGCAGCGGCAGCAGCAGGTGCGCCACCCGCAGAACGACCCGCGGCAGCACCGAGCTGTGCCTGCAGCTGCTGGTTGAGGCTTCGCTGCTCTACGAGGATGTCCTGCAAGCACGAGGTAGCTGTCAGTATGTGTCGCGCCACGCCTGGGCCGGTGTGTAAGCCGATGGCGCTGCTTTTCCTCCATGTCCAACGCTGGCAGCACAGCAACAGCGACATGGTTGTTTGGCCGAGCCTGGTCACCGGCGCCTTGTTGATATAAATGCGCACCTTCATGACGGCCGCCTCTCGGTCCCTTGCCGCCAGCTCGGCTGCCAGATGCGCAAGCTCCGCCCTGACAGCAGTCTCGGCTGCGCCAGCAGCGGCTACGAAACCACCTCCGCTGCCGCGCTGCTGCTGCTGCTGCTGCTGCTGCTGTCTATCCGCGCGCGTCGCCGACAGCTCAGCCTCCAGCGCATCAACGCGAGCCCGCAGGATTGCCGCGGCGCGCTGGTCAAGGTCAGCAGATTCTGCCGCATAGTGCCGCTGCCTCGCAGCCTGCTGCTGATCTGCCGAGGCTTGCCAGGGGACAGCGAAGTGACGCAGGGCCGGCTGGCTGCTGCCCGCCGTGGCGGCGGCGGCGGCGGTCGCGCTGAGGCGCGCCTGAAGGTCGCCAATGTCCCGCTGCGCGACCGTCAGCCGGTCTGACCACCGCAGCTCGTCCGTCGCGCGCGCCGCCTGCACAGGACACTCATGACGATCACTTGAGGTCAACAAGGTTGAGATGCCCTCTCATGCGGATTCAAAGCATTCTGTGCGACCGCTGGCTCTGCCAATGTGTCATCATGGCCCAGCTGACTAAGGACTGTAGGTGAGGCCAGATGTGCTGTCGTGGTACTTTATCGAAGATTACCTGCTCATTTGCCAGCTGTTGGCGCAGCGCGTCGCACTCGCCGCAAGCTTGTAACTGATGATCCGCGAGGCCCGCCGCCTCCTGCTTCGCCGTGCTGCTCTCTGCAGCGCCCGCGCTGCGCCCCACATGGCTGAGGCCATCCTGAATGCAAGCCGGGCTGTGATCAGCTCCAGAACACAGAACAGATGACGAGATTCACCAACAGCGTGCTAGCGGCTTCACTTTAGCCCAGGATGGCATACGCTGCAGCAATGTTACTTTGTTCCTGCACGTGTGTTCCACACACTGATCCTGGTGAAACCACTGTCGATGTGATACCACCAGGGAGCACCTTCAAGGGGCGGATGCGGGCCTGTTCCGCTTTGTACAGCTGGCACGAAAGCGAGCGGATCTCAGCGGCGTCCGCGGCGTGCGTTGCCGCGGCGGCGGCAGCCTCCGCCTCCAGGCTGCAGCATAGCAGAGAGTTGGCTTCCGCCGCCCGCCGCAGCTCCCGACGAAGCTGAACCGCCTCCTGCTGCGCCGCCTGGCCGGCCGCTGCGGTTTCAGGGACTACAGTCTCCGTTGCGGCGGGCGATTCTTTTGGCGGCTGCGGCTGGTGCGGCTGCAGGGGAGCGGCGGGCTTCGTGGCCGCAGCGGCCGCAGCGGCCGCGGCAGTCAGCTGACGCGTCAGCGAGGCCTGCTCCGCGCGCAGGTACGCTTCCGTTTGCCTGTGATCCTGCAGCTCCGCCTCAGCGCCAGCAGCCCTGTCCAGTGCCTCCCGCAGCTGCGAGTAGGCAGACACAAGCTGAACATTTCAAGACGACATCCAAAATCTCCAGAGCCAGCACAGGGCATGTGCGCAGCCTGCATGCCGCAACTGAAATATAAACACGCAGGCAGCTGGAACACCGTCCAATTTGCAAGTTGATGCCTTATGTTTGATTCAATGCATGCAAGGGTCCATAGGAAAGGCTGTCTACCTGCTCCTGCAGCAGCTCGCTGTGTACCGCCGGGGGCTGCCGCTGCTGAGTCAGCGCCTCCAGCGCCACCTGCAGGTCGCCGCAAGCGCTGCGCTCCTCCGCCAGCAATGCTGCCAGCTCTTCCCTCTGCAGCAAACCAGGAACCGATCTGGTTGTGAGGAGGATTGATCTGGTTGCTCGCAGACTGTCTGACGAGTCCGATGACCATGCATTGCCATGCATGTGGCGCCGTCGGCGCCAGTATCCCGAGTCTGACTGTGCGGAGCGGCACGATCTTGCGCCATTGAGCCCTGATGTTGTGCTGTTATTCACCACTTCGAAAGCAGAAGCTGCGGCAGACCCTCGTCAGGAGGGCCCTGTATGGTTTGAAACGATGCAGTCCACACCTGGTACTGGAGGTGGGCCGCCTCCTGGCACGCCCGCGAGGCAGCGTCAGCATGCAGCGCGATCTGCTGGGCGGCGGCGGCGACGCCGTCGTGCTGAGAGTCTCCTGTGGTCCCCCAGTTTGAGGAGGTATCAGATAGCCACTCTTCGGAGGCCGGGGCAGGCGGTGCCTGGCAGGCGGCATCGCATGTCGCAATGACGGGAACCGCAGTGGCAGACCGCGGCTGCAGTTGAGCAGCCTCCAGCTGCAGCTGCGCTGCGGCAAGCTGCTCCTTCAAGTCTGCGGCCGCTGCCCTCTCCTGCCTGCGCCACCAGACGAAAGTGCGCACATTGCGACGGTGTCAACGTGGTGAGTGCCTGCTGCAGAATGCTCCTGCGCTTTCTCTTTCTTGGGCACTCAACTGGCAGGATAGGATGCAGGAGCTGTCGTGTAGAGCAACCACAGCAGCCTGCAGCCTAATCCTACCTAAAGCTCTCCGTCGCGGCGTCCCGCTCAGCCCGTGCGGCGCTCGCCCCCTGCTCGGCAGCTTCAGCAGCGCGCCGTGCCGCCTCAGCAAGTCGCTCCGCCTCGGTTAGGCGAGCGGCCTGCGCCGTCAGCGCCGGCCGCAGCTCGCCACGGACCTCTGCCTGAAGCGCTGCATGCGCCGCAACTGCCGCGGCCTCGCGCTGCTGCGCGTCGTGCAGAGCGGCGCGGCAGCTGTTGGCCTCGTCCTGCAGAGCGAGTCTTGATTGGCGGCAGCATGCAGCATGCGGGTGCAGCAAGGCTGGCTTGTTTCTTCTATGCTGTTCAAGATGATGAACGGTGATGACCAATGACCAGCTGACAGCTGAACTGCAGAGGTCTGACCAGGTGCCCCCAGCGCACTCGTCACGACGTCGGCAAGGCCTTGCAGCCCTTGCTGTTCACTCCATAGCAGCGTTGCACATGTTTCAGCGCCAGGCACCTGTGCATTGCGCAGGTCGGCATCAAGGTCCACAATGCGTCGCGAGACCTCCTGGTTCTCCGCCGCGAGCGCCTCGGCTTTCGCTTTCGCCGCCGCCTTCACCGCCTGCACGTTCTCCAGCTCCGCGTCCAGCTGCAGCAGCTGCCGCCGCAGCGCGGCGTGCTGTCCAGCGGGCTGTCTGCTGCTGCCGAGGCCGCCGCCGTCGGCCGGCGGCGGAATGAGACTGAAGCCGGCGAAGCGGGGTGCAGCAGGCTGGCCGTTGAGGCGCTGAATCTTTTCACCCGGATCATAGCCAGGGATCCGTGACTCCGACATGTTTGCCGAGTCATCCTGGCGCAGGGCGCCTGCCTCCTGGTGAGCCGCCTGCAGCAGCGCCGCCGCCGCCGCTATCTCGTCTCGTTGCGCGGCGATCTGGTCCTCCAGCTGCCGCACCTTCGGGTCGAAACAACCAAGACAAGAGTTTAACGCCAAACAGGACTTGATTGTATCCGCCAAGCGTCGCTACACAATGCTGCCGCCGAGCCTCAGCACAGACCAAACGCAGTGCGCTTTCTCACCTGGTCGTCGTGATGGGACATGGCCGAATTGTCTCATTCACACTGTCTTTGACCGGTGACAGCAGGTGCAAGGCTCCCTCGCGCGAGCGATGACCGCACCCTCCCTAGTTGCTTGCCACACAACGGACTAGGGCACAAATAAAACTGACTGCACCCGGCGAGAGGAGGGACGCGAGGGGGAATGGTCTTCCGCTTGCGCTTGGCATGAAAAGACCTCAGCTTGAGTTTACAAATGGTGTTACGGCACAGGAAAGCGCAAGCTGTGCCGGTCTCGGAAAGCGCAAGCTGTGCCGGTCTCGGACTTTGGGAGCGCGCCCGGTCAGGGTTTTACAGCTTGTCCCTCGTCTTGTGTCATGGAATCCCAAAGCGGGACTCTCGAGGCTACGGCTTCTAGCACACGCCCAATCCTGCTCACCCGTTGTTACCACTGCACGCTTAGCGCTAACTCAAGCTCGGACGCTTCAAACTGCTCACGCCTGACAGCCGCTGCCAGACGGGCTGCGTTGCCGGTGCAGGGGCCAGCCTGTCCCTTGCCAATCCTCTGACAGAGGCCAGGCTTGCGTTTCGGGCACCTGCACCCCTTGTGTTGTCGCGGCCAGCTGGCGCCGGAGCGATGGCCGAGCCCCAGGTCGTGGTCTTTGAGGACCAGATGCACCGGCGACGCAAGCTGCAGCTGCACAATGTGGACGGCCTCCTGCGCGTCAACCTCGTCACGGCCCTTACCAACTATGAGGCCGTCTCCTTCTCGCGCGTCGCGGACGGCCTCATCCTGGAGAAATACCGGGACTCGGAGTTCAGCGCCCAGTCCTTCCGGCCGGGAGAGGTCGTCAGCATGGAGGCCGTGCGGCGCAACGCAGGCACGAGCCGTTGGTTCTCTCCTGATGTTGCCCCTGATGGTGTCATCGGACCAGTGCGAAACGCAGCAATCGGCACACAAAAGGACTTGACATCCTTGTAGACAGTCGAAGGCGCATCCATGCATTTGATTTAGCGGCTGCAACCGTCCGACGGTCTGGTTGCTGACCGCGTTCACTTGTGATGGCCTGCAGAGGGCAATGCGCAGCACGTCGTCAAGGGCCTGATGGAGGAGCTGGAGAAGCGCGGCATGTTCAGCAGCCTCACAGGTTTAATACAGCCGCAGAGTTCCCCTTCCCTCATGCATGCACTGTGTGAGTTCTGAGTCTGTATTGCGTCGGGCCTACACCGCTCGAGTGCTCACAATGTGAGCCTGCAACCGCCGTTGGTCGTGCAGTGGACGCGGTCGTCAAGGGCGTCGTCGAGCAGATGGGCATGAGGCCGGACGAGCGGCTGGGCCAGCTGCTTCGCACGCAGTACCAAGGTGGGACCGTGTGTTGTTCAGGACAGCCTTCTTGCCGCCATCCTGTTGTCGCCATCTGCAAGCTCTGTTCTTCTCAATATGCAGCCTGAGTGGGCCAGCGTGATCACACCAAGCTTTCGCCCTGCGGCTTCACGGCTTTTGAATTTGGATATCCTGCAGAGGCAGATGGGGCGCAGCCGATGCACCAGGACTCCACGCCGCATCAGCTGGCGGTCCCGCCGGTGGACCTCAACCATCCGACTACTGACGGCCAGGCCCTCGTGGTGCAGCAGGTGCTTTATAATTTGCTGTCCTTGGAATGATGGGGTCTTCCTCCGGTTGCTTCATTCATTCGATGTTCCACGCAGCCTCATCACAGAAGCACCCGTCTGCCGGCCATGAGCTGTTCTTGCTTCTTCTCATCCCTTCCTCTGATCCACATCTTATGCTTGTATTGATACTGGATGTGTGTTTCTGGCACAGCCGGCGCAGCTGGGTCCTATGCAGCTGGCAATGACGCCGGCAGCGGCGTCGCCGACGGTGTCTGAGGTCAATGCCTCTGGCAAGAAGCGGCGGTTCTGCGGCGCGTGTCAGAACCACAACGTCAAGACGCCAGTCACCTTCCAGCACCAGCAGTCGTGCCAGTGGCGCAACTGCCCCTGCAACCTGTGCACCAAGAAGCGCAACATCAGCCAGGCGCAGGCGCACAAGCGGCACGCTGCCAAGGTGTCCGGCCAGGTGCGTGCTCTCCGCTGCCTGCTTTTGGGACGCCTAGCTTCGTGGCTTGCTGACAGCTGGCTTTTGCATGTCATTCGAATGCCAGCTGCACTGCCAGAGTCGGCCCCTGGCTCATGGCAGGTCGCAGGGGGACGGTAACATTGCATGGGAGGGGTGTGTCTTGCTGATACACAATGCGTTGCCCTTGCTCAGGTGGAGAGCGTGCAGCAAGGGCAGCCGTCGCCGCCGCCGCAGCCCGGCATGCCGGTCGCGCCGCCATCGCCCGGGCAGCTGTCCGTGCCGGTGCCCGAGCCGACCGGTTGAAGTGGGCCATTTGGATGGCCGCACACACATGATCTACCTGGTCGCAATTTGAGCAGCCACACCACGAGAGGAGGCTCCCAACGGCCAGCGTCTCTGCATCTCAGCAAGGCCACGTTCAGCCGAGCGGCCGCAGCAGCTCTATGCAGCTGGTTGAGAACAAGACTTGTATTTAGCAAGTGGTTTGTCTTGCCCGTCTGGTGCCGCTCGATGTTCAGGGTGCGGCGCACGGCATTGCGTTGCGCCATGAATGTACAGTGACGCGTGTGCAGTGCCTGATTCAGTGTTGTAACATTCAAGCAATGTTGTTCTGCTGGAGAAGTGGCCTCTGCACCTAGTAGGTATACAGAGTGAGGCGTTGGAGCCCAGTACGGGGCTCAGCCAGCAGCGGACACACTTGCATTGATATGCATGCATTTCCCCAGGCATTTCACACAGCTCAAAGCAAGCGCGCAATCATTCGGTCGATTTGTTCAATCACAAGCGAGCGCCGGTCATTTGAAGGCGATTCTCATCGGGCAGCGTAGCGGGACAATTGCAGCACGGATCTAGAGCGATCACTTTTCGGATCGATTTGACGAAGTCAATTTGCCGACTTGCAGGAGTTGCGCATAGTTTCGTGTACATTGCGTCACAAAAGCTGCAGCAACCTTGTCAGATTGCCCCTGCGATCACCAGCCCATGGTACACTCGTGCATGGAGCTTTCAGGGCGGCACTTTCAAATTTGAAGCGCAAAATTTCAGCAGCGTCTCGGCTGCCCTGCCGCCCGGGATGGCATGCGAGGTTGCGGAGCAAGTGCATTCACTAACCAAATGGGCCTACGCAAGCTGCGGGCATGTGATCGTTGGCGCAATCCCCGCATGCATTCTGACGACACCCTGCGGCATGCCGGCACCAACTGGCATTCAAATGCAGTAGGTCGTGCAGGTGCCGGATGATGATGCACGAATGGAATGGGTGCACAACATGCGGCGAATGTTCAGTCCGGCGGACATGATCGCCGAGGACGGATCCATTCAGCAGGATTTCTTCAAGCCCAAGCAGGTGATGCCTACAGACCGCCACGCAGCTCCTGCATGCAGTGCTTTGCGGTGCATGAGAATGCCGTGCTTCCATGATGCATGAAGCAGGCTCTACTGATGCATGCGTCGCCGCTTGGATGCGGCTTGGGGTTGCATGGTTTGAGTCTGATGCCGCGCCATACGCTGCGCTGCCAGGTGGTGCTGGTGGACGAGAAGAAGTGGGGCATGGCCGAGCGGGACCTGCTGTACCAGGTGCGCCCGTCACAGCCTGGAACCTGCATGCTGTGGAGGGGACACAGGCTGGCAACTGGGCTGCAGCGGCGCTTAGTAATGGCATGCCTGATGCCGATGCACCGCCTTGCTGCAGGCATCGATGTGCATCCTGACTGCGCCCGTCATAAGTCTTGAGGTCTGCAGCATGAGCACAAATCGAACTTTGCACCAGCCCTCACAGCCTTCGCCATGGGCGCCGCGCAGGGTCTAGAGAAGCATGGGGTTGGGCGATGGCGGCAAATTGCAGAGGAATTTCTGCCAAAGTGGGACGACCAGGCCATCCGGGTCAAGGCGTCCCGGTTGCTGGGCAGCCAGAGCCTCGCGCGCTACATCGGCTGGAAAGGCGACAGGTGGTTTCTTACCTGCAAGGAGTTCAGCCAGTAGTCATTCGCTAGAAGCCCTTGGTACATTGTCAGCATTTTGTTTTAAATAATCGGCGCAGTAAAAACTAGAAATTGGCTTGTTCGCACCGCCGCCAAACGGCGAAGCAGGCTGGCACTCGGCAATGACAACGTCTGACTGCTGTGGCGATGTGCAGGGCGGAGGTGGATGCGGAGCAGGCAGCAAACAGGGCCATCGGCGAGGCCACGGGGTGCTGGAAGGCGGGCGTGTTGGTGGAGGACGATGACGGCAGCGTCGCAAAGGCACTGGCGGCGTGGGAATCCGGCGCCAAGCCGCTGTGACTGCTGCTGCTTGAATTGGAAGGGGCTGCTTTTCAGCGCGCTTGCGGCAGTGTCGCTCACTTGGGACTAAAGCATCACCGCCGCCGCCGCTGCGTGCTGGCGGTGCTGTTGTGGCGGCGGGGGGCGCGGCGGCGACGCGGCGGCGCGGGAGCGACGCATTCACCTCGTGTCGGTTCGCAGGGGATTGAAGAGGGTATGAGCTCAGTAAATGATTCTGCTGCTAGAGGATTTTGGATCGCTGCCACGGCAACCTGCGAAAGGAAGCAGCGGAAGTAGAGGAAGCAACGTGCACGTGACCGGTGGCATTTTCATGCGCCAGAGAAGGCCAACTTGCTGTCGGCTTTGAACACTGCCACGTTGAACTGCGTGCTGACACCCTGTGGCTCGTCTCGTGGGCGCGGCGCTGAGACCCGGTGCCTGTTCTTGCTGTGCACCGTTAAGATTGCTTCATCGCTTTGCTCAGCTCCCTCCGTACCGCACATTCCAAATTTGGATGCCGGTTTTACAGTAGCACTGGATCGCCTGGCGCCGTAACAAGCAGCGGACGGCCCGCTGGCGGGCGTACCAGTTGGTCCTCGGACATTCGAAGCTAGGCGGCAGTGGTCAGCGCTGCCGGCTGAGGCGGCGGAGAGTGGCTGCTAGCGCCCAGGAGCCTCCATGGCAGCGCTAGCACAGCCTGAGGCGTTGGGCGGCATCTCATGTGGCATCTGCCACAACGACCATCTCCAGGCGGTCGGCGAACTGGACATCTGTTACCACAGGTGCAGCCTAGCATGCGGTAGAAGCTATGTTGCCAAGAGCAGTCTTCTTCAGCTTGGCACCGAGGTTGTAGGTGGCCAGTTTCTGCCGCGGGGCACATGTCAGCAGTGCTGACCGCGGCGCTGACTGTGCACAGGTTCTGCTTCCCATGCATCCTGCAATGGAGCCAGATCGAGAGCCGGTGCCCCTTCTGCAAGGCGCGCTTTGCGCGGCTGGTGCACCGGCGGCTGTCACCGGCGGCGCAGCGGGCGCCCGAACCGGGCCTGACCCACCTGGACGGCAAAGTCGTGGAGGTGGGTGGCCACCTTAGATCCACCGCCTGAAGCACAGCACTACGACCCCAGCTGCGGCTGGAAGTTGGAAAGGCGATGTTCTGGCACATGCCACTTCAAAAGCTCTGGTCTGAAACGATGGACTATGTTGTTCTGGAAGACGCTCTCGAAATTGATCCAGAAGATGCTCTCGAAACACGGTCAACATCATATACCGCGGCGCAGGTGCTGGAGGTGCCGGAGCGGGACCAGTGCGCCGAGGAGGCGGACCCCATGGCGGGCGTCATGTGCATGCAGTGCGGCTCAGGGGACGATGACAACCTGCTGCTGCTGTGCGACGGTGGGCGCCTGACAGACACTCTGATGGTTCCCGTATACCGCACGGCAGCCTGCAGTTTGACAGCTTTGCCGATGAGGCACGCACATCATCTTTGGGCTTCATTTTTTTGGCCTTGCTGCAGAGCCATGAGCCAGGCAAAAGGCGACATGCGCATGGCTCGGGCTGCAGGCTGCGACCGGGCGATGCACACGTGGTGCGCGGGGCTCATGGCGGTGCCGGAGGGGGAGTGGTTCTGCCCAGAGTGCGCCGCGCAGCAGCCACAGCTGCTGTCGGGGCGCGCCAACGCCTCCGCCGCGTCGCAAATGCTGCTGCTGCCGGACTCTGACGACGACGTCATGACTGACCCTGCGTTTGTGCCCGCGGCGGCGGAGGAATCAGCGGCAGCGGAGCAGCAGCGGCGCGGCCGCCGCAGGCGGCGAGGCCCGCTGCACACGGCGCGCGATCGGGATGCCAGTGGCGGGGACAGCGGCGGGAACGGGTCGACAGCGCACCCGCTGGAGGACCTGGAGGCCGACAGCAGCGGCGCGTCGGAGGGGGTCGATGATGAGGACGATGTGCTGCTGTCGCAGCGGCACGCGTTCACGTCGACCCAGCCGCCGCAGGGGCAGTCGCTGGCCAGCAGGTGGGGGCCCGATCCGGACAGCTGCTTGCGCTGTGACGTCACAACCCCATCGAGCCACACCGCACTGTTTGGCCAAGGTTAGCGCGAGCAAGGTGTGCAGCCGTCTGTGGCACCCCCAACCACCCGCCGCACTTGACAGCATCCCTCGCGGGCGAATGGTCGACTTTGCAATGCCGTACAGGAGGCGGCGGCGGCTGATTCGCGGCTCTGAGCGCACAGTCGGCGGCGCCCGCGGCGCCGTGGCCGACATGATGCGGCGGGTGGGCAGCGCCGCTGCCGCCGCAGACGAGCTGCCAACAACAGCACACAGGTACCCATCTGAGACACAATGTCGGGGATTTCATGAGCCGACTGCATGGGCTTCTCGGACACCACCTACAGGCTGCTTCCAGCCGCAATTCGATCACCATGCTGGCCTTAGCATTGAGCGTCAGAATATGCACTATGCAGCCGCCTCCTTTGTATTTGATGGTACTGCAGGGCTGTACTTGTGAGGCTTTGCTGTGCGTTAGCCTTGACAGGGGTGCTTGCCCATCGTGCAGGCAGGTGCAGGCGATGCGGGACAGCTTCGCGGCGCGGCGGGATGCCGACCGCGCTGAGGAGGCAGCGGCCGCGGCGGCGGCAATGCGGGCAAGCTCTGCCGCCGCCGGGCCTTCGCACGTGGCCGCGCCTTTGCACACTGACTTTGCAGCCGCGCCAGCAGCTGCGCCGGCAGGCGCGGGCGCCGGACCAGCCGACGGCAGGGCAGCCGGAAGCAGACAAGCAGGAAGCAGTGCAGCGAGCGGCGAGGCATCGGTGTCGGCGGCATTCAGGCGGGAGCTGGCGGCGGCTAGCGCCGCGGCAGCTGTGCGGAACGACGCTCCGCCGCCGCACTTCAAGTGAGCTCCCTTGCGTGTCGTCTGTCACGACATTGGTGCGCTGCTGCAGGCGATAGCTTCTGAGCGAACTGTTGCACAGCATGATGCGGAAACAAATGGTCCATGCACACACAACCGTAGATTCTCATTGCGGACTGCCCCTGACTTGGCATCTCAATGCTTCCTGTCCCTCATGCAGGCGGCCAATCGTTCGGCGGCCGCAGCAGCAGCCGCATGTCGCCAGCCTGCCCGCCAAGCGGCAGGCGGTATTGTGCAACTCGCCCCCGCGCTCCCCACGCCTTGTAGGGCGGGCATCCCCACCCTGCAGCCCGCAGCAGCTCAATGGCTCGGCGTCGGGCGGCGGCTGTGGCGGTGTCAGCGTCGGCAGCGGCAGCGGCGCAGATGCTCGCAAGGGGCTGTCTCACCCCGGCGCCTCGGCTGCTCAGCAGAGCCGGCCAGATGGCTGGACACAGCTGGCGCCACTGCCGCCACAGCAGCAGCAGCAGCAGCAGCAGCAGCCATTGCCGCCGCCGCCGCGGCAAAACGGCCATGTGGCACTGCCCTGGCAGCAACACTCGCAGCACCTGGCACAGCAGGCGCAGAGCGGCTCGCAGGCTCCAGTGCCGCCACCGCAGCCGCCGACGACGCATCAGCAGCTGCAGCCGCCAGCTGCGCCCGGACCAGTAGCACACCCTGCAGCTGGCGATCCCCGTCAGCCGCAGCGGCAGGGGCAGCCGCCTCTGCCGCCTCGGGCACCGCAGCAGCCGCCGAACACAGCCATTGCCAGTCCAGGCAGTCGCGCTGCCGCAAGCCCGGCCGAGCAGCTGCGGCAGCCACCGCCGCCTCCGCTGCCGCAACTGCAGCCGCCAGCTGCGGCACAGAACGGCATACCTGCCTCCAGCCCACCCGCGTGGAGCGCTCCACTGCAGTCGAAGCCGCAGCTGCGGCCGCCTCCGCCGCCTGCGGACAGGACCGCTGGCTCCAGCCCAGCCGCGGCTGCAGACTCTCCGGCGGCTCCCCAGCAGCCCGCGGCACCAGAGCAGCGGGCCGGCGCGGGCCAGGCACACGGTGGCGTGCCGCCGCCTCAGCCGGCGAGGCGGCAGCGGCGGCCGTGGCCCAGCATCCTGGAGCGCAGCGCTTCCCCTGCAGTCCGCAGCCCCGCCGTGTCTGCAGGGGCACCGGGCGCTGGGTCACCGTACACAATCAGCGACAGCACTGCCATCGCTGCTATCCCGGCGGCCGCTGTCACGAGCACAGCGGCAGACAGCGGCGCCGCCCCCGGCCCTGCGGTGGCCAAGCCCAGCCGGTGGGCGCCGCCGCCGTGGCTGCAGAATCGGGCGGCGGACGCTGGCGCTGTGACGGCGGGCGGCACTGCGCCGGCGCCGCCGACACCACCATCCTGGCAGCCGCCACCACCGCCGCCGCCGCAGTCCCCTGGCACCGCCTCCCTGGCAAGCAGGCCAGCGGTGTCGGCAGCGCCGCCGCCGCCACCCAACGCGCCGGCATCTACAAGCGCGGCGGCGGCTGTTGATGCATACAGCCCGACCCGTGACGCGGTGGTCGTCGGCAGCGGCAGTGCGGTGGCGGCGACCGGCAGTGAAAAGAGCACGGCGGGCATCGGCGACGCCAACGCTGGCATGTCTGGCGGCAGCTCCGCCGCCAACAAACCCTCCGCCGCCGCGAGAAAGCGGCCTGGCTTGGATGCGGGCCTGAGCGAGGAGGCGGCCCGGCGAGCACGCAAGCGGCGCGTCAAGGAGACGGCGCCGGCGGTGAAGGACATGCTCAAGCCGCTGTACGCCGCCAAAACCCTAAATAAGGTGCGCCTTCATGTTGCTCCTTTGACGGGCGGCAATAGACACCTAAGACAGCCGCGGCATGTGGCCCAGCAGAGCTGGCGCCAGATTCCTGGCATATGAATCCGGCAAGTTCAGATGATTCACCGTCTGTGTGGCTGTCCATTCCACAGGAGGCCTTCAAGCTGGTTGCGGCGATGGCGACGAAGGAGCTGTCGGAGACGGTGGAGGTGCACGACATGACGGCGGATGATGTGCACGCCGTGGTGCAGCGCTGCCTGGAGCCGCTGGGGCTCAGCCTGCCGGATTGAGGCTGGTCGGATCAAGGCTTGAGATCCTCTGAGATTGAGGCTGCAGCATATGTTAACGGTTGGTGACATCGCCTGTCTCATCTGCAGCATGGACCTCTCGACAGTTGTGAAACCTGATGGCTGAGCAGCTCACGAAGGCCTGGCGGCATCTCTCAAAGCAACTGAGGCAATCGAGGAGCCGTTCCTTTCAAAAAGTCCTGCGCTCTCGCCTCCTGTCTCAAGTTCAGCGAACTTCTTGCACCCGCTGCATCGTCTTGTCATTAACTGTGGTGGGCGACGAGCAGCACATGATTTTTGAGTGCCCAGCAGTACAGCACATTCGCGACCAGAATCCGGACTTGTTCTGGGACGGTCAAATCCATGCGAGAGTTCGTCAACCAGGCAGACCAGGTTGCTGTGATGGCGTTCAGACAGATTAGCTTAGCAGTGAGGGGGGTTCCCCCCATATAGCCCCTCAGGGCTTGCGACACGGTGTAAAATTTATCTCTCGCTCTCCAGAAGTTCAGCACAACGAATGGCAGAAAGAGCGGCCGGTCGCGCCGGTCCAGCGTCCGAAAACGGAAAAGTCCGGTTGGACGCGTCTAAATCTGAAGTATCTCGTGCTAGTTGCTGCCCTGCAACCTTAGAGCCGTTTGGCCGTTGGCCTTGGATGGATCCACCCAAACCCTGCATTCTCTGGGTACGTCGTCAGCTCTGCAGCTCGAGCTGACCCCGCTGCATGCATCAAGTTACTTGTTTGACATCCACATCGTCTGCCTTCCTTCACATATCGCACAGAGCGTTCAAGCAGAAGCCGTTCTTCGCAGCCCGAGACACTCATACAGAGGCGATCATGAGCGACACCCGCACGCAGGAGCTGCCCAAGGAGGTGATGCTCTCTAAATCGCAACTGCTGTATCTCAAAATGGAGTAGAAGGTCTCAAGAGAAGGGCATGCTGTTGCTGGATCGGCAGCAATCGAACGGCAGCTGCGTAGTAGCCGTGGTGGCTGCAAGCTGCAGACCGCAACAGCAGGCCGATGCGCTGCTCTAACCGCTCCTAGATCCGTTCAGATTCGGGCTTGCACTGGCCTGACGAATTCGCTGTTTCACTCGAGCACTTGCAATCTTAGTCCATGGTCTCAGTGACAAAGTGCAGCGCAGCGCAGGGGGTATAACGGCAGTGCCAGTTATCAGTTATAGACTCACAGCAAAAGTAAATGAAGAGAACCTGCTCCCGCCATTGATGTAGGGTCAATCCGTGTATCCATGCATGTGGGGTGAAAGTGTGACGCATGGAGCTGCAATGCACTGCGCTCCGCCAAGGCTGAGACAGTAGTCATCTGAGCGTGCTGCAACGGCACATGCAGCAACGTCCGTGGCGGTGCGATTCACTGCATGCAGCGGCGTCAGCAGATGTAATGCTGCCCACACCACTCAGCACAAGCAGTGACACCACTGCCAGGCAGGAGTGCAGGCCTCTTTAGCAGACTCCAGATGAGCAGCACAAGTGGCAATCGATTCGTGCTCTTCGCAGGATGCGTTCTCCTGCAAGCGGACCCCGGAAATGCACAGCTTAGATAAGGTCTTGCGCGGATAACATACCTGATTCAAGTCGTGATCAAATTTGCCACGTTGTGCTTGCAGGAGGAGAAGGAGTTCACGGAGGTAAGTGCCCTGTGGGCGCAGGATGGCACTGGGGCAGCATTGTTCCTGACTCTGTGCATGCATGCAAACGGTTGCTAGTTTTGCAGCATCGATGGATCGCCTGTGACTGGGGATCATGAGAGGATGAGGCTCCAAGTTCCCTCTTGGACTGGGAGCCCCAGTCAGCCCGATTGCATTTGCATTCGATCACCTCACTGTTTGGGGCCGGCCTGTAATGCCAAACAATGCGAGAGAAACGAGAAAGTGTGCTGAGGGTTTCGAGGTAAAACTCGACAGGTGGACCCGAACAAGGCGGACAAGGCGCCGCCAAAGGCGGAGGACGTGCAGGACGCAGAGGAGGACGCGCCCCCGGCCTCGACAGGTGTTTTCAAGGGTCTAGGCATTGCCCCTTATTAGAGCCACTGCTGCACAGGCTGTTGCAAAGGCTTGAGGACCGCGGCGTAAGGACTGCTGGGCAGATACAGTTGTATTTTGGGAGGACACTCCAAGCTGTCGAAAACGTTGCTGATGTCGGTGTGCTTCCTCCACTGCGCAGACAACCCCTTCGATGCGCTGGGCTCGGAGTGAGAGCTCGGACGAGTGGAGAGGTCAAGACATGCATGGAGGGCCTCACACTGACGCCAATGTGCGGCCGGGACTTGGCAATTTTTGACTCAAGAGGGGTTCAATGACCTGTATGTCTGATTCCTTTGACACATATGATTTGATGCGGCAGATCAGCGGGACGAGACGATGGATTTCGTTGGTTCCTGTTGCAGCAATGCCGGGCGCACATTTGTGTAGTCTGTATCAGTTGGGTAGTGAGCTTTAGGGAACATTCCGAAGTTGCCTTCCAACGTGGACAGTTTTCACGAGTGACATCCACTCGATCTTGTAATTGCTGTCTCGTCTCTCGCTGAGTCTGACTGACAACAACTGCTGAGTAAAACTGGTGTCACCTGCGTCGCTCTCGAGGTTCCCTGGAACAAACGGATAGCAGGAGTGAGGCAGCAACCCTCATGCTGAAGCTGCCGACCGAATCGCTGACTGCAGGAAGCCCATGGACAGCAGGATGGCCTCCTCCGTCCGGATTGTCCTGCTGCCCTGCCCCGGGCACGTGTTGATCCACGCGCCAAACAGCTGATCCGCGGGGCGGCCCTGCAGCGCCGGGTCCTTCGCCGCAGCGTCCTCCAGCCCCTTCGGCCCGCCGAAGGCTATGAGCGCGTGCCGGAACTTGGGCAGCTTGAGCTTTTTGGCTTCGCAGACACTGCCGCGCTCAGAGGTGCCCACCAGTAGATCGTAGCCGCCCTGCGGTTGGAATGACGCCCAGTCAAATGCCGTCAAGATGGCGAGCGCTCTTCTGAGATGTGCCCAAACAAGGGCTGCCTCAGAGAGGTGCACTTGCAAGATTCACTAGTGCAATCTTGGCAGGCTGGTTCAGAAGACTTGCGTGTGCGGCAACGACAAACCTTGATGCATATGCGGGCGATGTGTGCAGGCACTCTGCGCCAATGCGGCGCCGGTGTGTTCTCGAAGGGGCACTCTGTCAGCACGGCGGGCAGGCCGGGATGCCAGCTGCAGCTGCAATGACTGCCAGCATTTAACCTCCTTTGCGCTCTTATCGTTCTCACCTCGAAGGGGCACTCTGTGAGAGCGGTGTGCAGTCCGGACGCCAGCCGCGTTGTCGCGCCCCAGTACATCCCGGCGGCCGTGCGCGGCTCGCTGGGCGGCACCAGCCACGCCGGCAGCACCTCCCCCTCGCCATCGGGGCTCGGCTCTGGCTGCGGCGCCTCCCCCATCGCAAGCGTGACCCGCAGCCCCGCCTGCAGCGCCTCCGGCACGTGTGCTTTCTGCGGCGAAAGACAGGCACGTTGTGAACGTGCTGCATGGCCAGACCTACACAAGGGTGGCAGAAGTGCCTGTGCTGCGGTGTATCCCACAGCGAGCGTCAACCGCAAGCCTGCCTGCAGCGCCTCCAGCACGTGCGCTTTCTGTGGCTACAGGCTTTTAGGGTTTAGGCCTAAACCCTAAACCCTAAACCCTACACTTCAGAAGCAGGCTGGTGCACGGAGCAACACACGCAGTATCGCTCTGTGCTCGCATCCAGCTGCTGCCAGCCCATCCGTCTGCCTGCCTGCAAGGCGCCTCAAACCTCAGGATGTTCGGTGCCCGCGGTGTGCGGTCTCCCGTCTCGGAACTCATGGCATCAGTCATGGGTGACCCACTGGAAGTGCGATTGGCGCACCATGTCGTACAGGCCGACGTCGATCAGCGAGCCGGTCGCGGCGTCGGAAGACGTCACGACGCCCTCGCGGTAGGGCCGCCACTCCATGGCGCGCATGTGGTGCGGCGCGTCCACCGGCGGCAGCAGCCCCGCCAGCCGCAGGTCCCGGTGGAACGGCACCAGCGCCCTGCAGCCAGGACGTGTTGAACGTGAAGGCGGATTGACTGTTGAAAAATGTCACGAAAGCGGCAGTTAGGCTGTGTGACTCTGGACCAATGTAGTAATCATTGCCGTTGACCAGCGCGTACACTGCCTGTTCCAGAGCGCGCTGATGTGCAACTAGTCAGCACTGGTGCGTGGTGCGAGGTGCGTCTCTCCATATGGCGCCCACAGCCGACCCCAACTGCACCCTTCATCACATTGGGGAAATAGCAGTCTCGGTGTGCTCACTTGCGCAGGTACTGCGGCGTTTCCTGATACTGCAGGATGCGCGCCAGGAAGGCGGCGCCCGCGCTGACCGTGCCATCGCCCGCTGGCTCCTCATCAATCACCACGATCTGCATTCAGCATCAGCGGCTCATATGGTCATGCTGTCAATCGCACACCACTGACCTTGCGAGGTACCTCATGCGCACGGCCTCGACCGCACGCCTGCTGCAGCAGGACGTCAACTTCGACACCTTTTCGTGTACCCAATCTGCCACTGCAGCAGCCGCCAGCGCCGTCGCACCATGCATACCGCATGAGCGTGCTTCTCATCGGCTGACCTCGTCGACGTTGAAGATGGCCGCCGCGCGGGCGATCTGGCCTGCCACGTACGTAGCGAACTCTGCATTCTGGGTGTTGTCGATCACCGAGCCGGGCACCGCGATCGAGACTGTCCACTGGCGGCCAGTCGGCGGCGCCACCCCATTGCTGCAGCGCAAAGCAAACGTTCTGGCGCGGCTTTGACACTGCAGACATTATGGTACCGCATTGCCGTTCGTAGCACATGGCAATCAGCGGTGGCATCAAGCAGCTTTGTACGCCGCTGCGGCACGCATCCACAGCATGCGCACCTGGAGGGTTGAGCCGTCATGAAACAAGAATTGCGTCACAGGTCAGACCGCGTTGCTGAGCAACCTTCCGCCACTAGCTGCTGGTTTGCTGATTTGCCTCCGAAAGCCAGCCGTCGCGAAGTTCAAGACGGGCTTTTCAATCAAGGTGCTTGGCGCAGCAAGCCATAGATTTTCTCACAGCTATTCGGAAGATTGTGGATGCTTGGAACGCGCAAACACGCAGTCCGCCGGCCGCTCTCCGCCGTTTTCCGACACCATACAGGCAGCAGGAAGCACTGGGCACGTGAACACCTTTGTTGACTTGCTGCTCGGCGAGATCATCATATTGCGACATATAAGAGTCCTGTCGCAACCCTTGAGCTTGCGGAAGGGTGTGTGGTGGCGCTGGTCTTCTCGCGCATCTTCGAATTTGTTTGATCCAAGAGCACGATCTGCACTTTGTAGCTCCCGGAGACATGATGTGGCAGTGATGACGGACCTGTCGCAGTTTGCAGCGGAGGGCTTCGATCCGAAGGCATGGATCAATGCAGCGTGCTTGACGGTTCCGGAGGGCGACACTCTGGACAGGTGCCGTCTTGCTCGCGCTGCTGTCACGAGCTTAGCTGCTGTACGCAGAGTCTTCTTTTGAGCTACCCACCGAATGTCGATGAATCAAAGGCACGGCCCGTTGCGCGTTGTTCCCCTGCTCCCCTCAAGGCTGGCGCCACTGCGGATATCATACTCCCACTGCCGGGTGCGTCCGCTGCTGTGGCATGACGTTCGGCCGAATCGGCTGCACAGGCACCTGGCGGGGCTGGAGATGCGACTGGCGCTGGCCAGCGAGGACGTGGAGGCCAACCTGGCGGACGCGAGTGACCAGGCGCTGCGCCGCATCCCCGCCGCCGCCGCCGAGGTCACCGCCCTGCAGGTGGAAAGAAGGCGTCGTGCAGTCCGCAGTTAAACCTGCCCAGCACTTCATGTTGCTGCTGTGTCGCCCGTCGGATCAATGGACAGAGAGCCACCAACACATAATCGCATGCAGAGCGAGGTGCCGCACACAGCAATCGATTTATCATGCGCGTACACAAACCGATCGTCTCCCCATTCTGTTACGAAAGGAGGATGTGACGGCGCTGCGGCGGGACATGGCGCGGCTGGTGCAGGACCTGTCAGTCCAGAAGGCGGAGGCCGCGGCCGGCACAGCCAGCCTGGCGGTGCTGGACCGCGTCAAAACGCGCATGGAGGCGGCCTGCAGCACGCTCAAGGTGCGCGGATGATTTGATACGTTCATCCATAGTCGAGTTCTTCCTCCTTCTAGAATCTGCTGCTTCTGAGCGCGGTGCTGGACCGCTTCAAAGTGCGTATGGAGGCGGCCTGCAGCTCGCTCAAGGCGATTTTGAATGGGTGTCACAGGCATCTTTCTCGACGCTGCTTCGCATGGACCCCAATCTTAACCCTGTACAGGATTAGCATCCCATCCATGACCAATGAACTCTGCTGTTGGAGCTGTCAGAGCTATTCCGCCGGGTGGTGGGCACGATTGCCAGCGGCAATGTGGCGGCCATTCTCACATGGATGGTACCTGCATGCGTATGGCGGACAGCTGTTGACCCGAAGTGTATGCGTCCAACAGGAAGCGACAGAGCTGTCGGAGCTGTTCCGGCGGGTGGAGGCCGTGTTTGCCGGCGGCGACGTGGCGGCGATCGCCGCGCTGCTTTCGCGCATGCGCGCCAGCCTGGCGCTCGTGGGGCACGTGCCGGAATTCGCCGGCGGCCTGGAGCGCCTGGAGGTGAGGCCCCCAGCCTTGGCATTTGACTGTCGGTCTGTGTCTCGCACTCCTTATACAGTTGATGACGTGGTTGTCAGCTGTGCTGGACGTTTGCCAGCGGCCTGTAGCGCCTGGAGATGAGTGCTGCTTGTTATCTCGCCTCTCGTGTAGTGAATCGGAGAGTTTCACTACTTAGCTTTGCTACAAGGTACTACAGTCTGCAACGAGCGCCAGCACGCCGCTCGTCCGCCCATTGCCTGTATTTGACGGCTGCTTGAAGCAGCCATATCGGGTGGCCTGGCTGATCCAAGCCGGCAGGTTTAGGTGCATCAGGCTGGAGGTCGCAATCAGTACCAGCATGGTGCCGCCAGCATGCCACTGCTGCGCACAAACGTGCGGGCGAGGACGTGGTCCATTCTGACTGCCTGGGGCGAGGGCTATGGAATACCCGCAGGCTGTGGCAGCTTATGTCACAGCTTAGGGAAGACCGTCATGGTTCTCTCCGTGGGCAGCTGCTGTTCAAGCTGCTGCTGCATCAACGCAGCATGTGCGGCAAGTACGACCCATGACTCTTGAAGCCTGCACGCGCACCGGTTCCACGGACTGATAGAGTCAGCCTGGAGACGGCGGGGCGAACTTTCTAGTTTCGACTCAGAGAGAAACCCCAACCTAGACGCTGAGCAACTATTGACTGTTGCCAATACTATAAGCCGTGCAGGCGCTGGAGGACCGGTTCCAGGGGCTGGTGGAGGGCAGTCTGGCAGCGGCGTTTGCGGGACGGCAGGTGAGCCATTTTCCTATCCGAGACCCTCAGCCCCCGCAGCATGCTCCTCCTGTGGTTGTGTCTGGTTCCAGGTCGAAGGAGCAGCCACAACACTCCCAGCGCTTTCAGCCGCTGCGCTTGAAGCTCTGAGCCAGCACTTTGCTTGAAGCTCCGGAGCTGCAGGCTTGAAAGAATCTAAGCCACTGGCTCAAATCGGCTGGAAGTCCTTCTGAGCCAGCATTTGCTCAAAGCGCAAAGCTTGAAGCTTAAAGCCATTTGACGCCAGTGTGCAAGACTACTGCACCGGCCGTGAATTTCGTTGGTCCCACACCGCACGGACCCTGCCATCATAACTGCTCCGCCCCTCGGAGTGTCAAAAAGTCCCACGTGCAGGACTGCTGAGGCAGTCTCCTCCCGTGTTTTGTCCTGGCATAATGTAGATCGTCTTTTGGGGGTGCACACTTGGATGTCATCCTCTCAGGCGCCAAGGCTATGCCAGGCGAGCTCTCTCCAAGTTACAGTCAGTATATACGAACCCTTGGAAGTTCCAGATCTCATCTTCTGGCTGCTGCTGCAGGGGGACCGCGTCGCGCAGCTGGCGGGAATGATGGCGGCCGTCGGGCGCGGCCCCGCAGTGGCCAAGCTCTACACCGTTGCGCGTCTGCAGCCGCTGCAGGTGCGTGGACCGTGAAGCTGCCTCGAATTGGCATGCAGTTCGCACTCTCTCTCTCTCTCTTGCCTTCTTGGAACAAAAGGGGTTTGTGGCCACCGGCAGACTGCGTTACGGCCCGGCAATCGCGAGCGCAATGCTGTGACACTGCCTTCGAGCTGCCGCGTCTCGATGCCTTGGAGTGGAGCCGCAGACATGTTTTTGCTGGCTGGCGCTTGCTTGGTAGTGGTCGTGACACGTCTGAGCTGCCACACACTTCTCTGCAACCAATTCGTTGAATTCCTCACCTGCAGACGCGCTGGGATGGGTTCGACCCGGCGGTGGAGGGCGGCTTTGCGGGCTGGCTGCCAGGGTTTTATGGCGAGGTGGAGGCGGCGGCGGAGGCGGAGTCCCGCTGGCTGGCGGGCGTGCTGCCAGAGCAAGCGGCGGCGCTCGCTACGGGGCTGCTGGCCGCGATGTTCAGCCGCATCGACAAGCCCTTCCGCATGCGCCTCACGGCCGCATTGGCGCCCCGTGAGTGCTGCCCCTGCCCGCCTTCTCCAACCTGTTTCGTGAAAACAGAGACGTGCCACCGGCTGCAGGAGAAACACAGAACAAAAACGATTAACCCATTCGGTCTGACATGCATCTGTGCAGTTGCTCAGCCTGCTGGCCATATTAGCAAAACGTCAGAAGCTCATTATCAAGCACTCGGAAGGCTTCAGCAGCCTGCAAACTTGCACTCATCACACCATGCACCACATGCAATGCAGGCCCAGATAGGCCAGGCGCGTCACTGGCGATGCTGGCGCATTGCCTGGCGGTGGCCATTGGACTTGAAAGGTTTTTAGATCTGCAATTGTAAAAACACAAGTTGTTGGAGCTGACATCAATTCCCGTCTTGTCCAGGTCCGGAGCGGCCAGGTGCGTCTCTAGCAATGCTGGCGCAGCTGCACAGTCTAGCGGTGGCCACAGCACGGCGGGCCGCGGGCGCCATTGTCGACGCCACGCGAGAGCAGCTGCGCGCATTTGCGACAGCGCTCTACTCGCCCTTCGAAGCGCAGATTGCCAGGTGCTGCCCATGACCACGTGTTGGATTCGCAATGCTGTGTGGAGCTGGTGACTGGGTGAATCTGGCACCTGTGATATTGGCAGTGCTCAACCTGCGGTTCAATCCACATGCCGATCCAGCATCGTGTGTGTAACACGGCAACAGCCATAGGACGAAATGGTTCTTTTCTGACTGTGTTGGCGGCACGCTCCGCAGTAATGGTATTCAGTAAGGCTCGATTTCTGTGGAGCAGGTATGGCGAGATGGAGGCACGGCTGCTGACGGCGGAGCTGGCGGCGATCCAGCTGCCGGGCGGCGGCGGCGGCGATTCCGCGGCTGCGCCCGACACCGAGGCGGTGGTTGCGGGGCTGGGCGCCTCCACCGGCTCGGCTGTTGCAGCGGTGCAGGCCGCGGCGCACCGCGCGTCGGAGCTGACAGGTGCATCAACTTAGGAGTCTGTTGATGGTGACTACCGCACTGCCGCGGCGATCGCGGCGGTGCAGGCCGCGGCACACCTTGCCTCGGAGCTTCCGGGTGCATTACGAGCTTCACTGGCTTGACGAGGACTGCTTCTCCGACCTTGAAGGGTCTGCCTCAAGGCATCTTCCGCCCCAGCTCTGGTGGGCGGCCACGCGGCTCACTCAGGAGTGCTTGCAGGGCGCTGTGCCTGTGCAGCTACCGTCCCATCACATGTGCACAGCTGCAGGCAGCTCGGGGCGCTGTTGTCGAAGGAGCCCGACGCTGGCTGCTGTGTTGCGGGCACCTGCTTCCAGGCTTCCAGGCTTCCAGGCTTCCAGGCTTCCAGGCTGTGGATCCAGGATGTCATTCGATCTGAGTCTTCACATGCTCAACGTCTCCACGACAGGCGGCACCGGGCTGCAGGCGCTACTTGCAGCGGCGGACAGCGCGCTGTCAGACCACGTGGCCCGACAGGCAGCATGCCTCGCGGGCCTGCGGGAGCGCGTGCTCGCCGCGGCGCAGCGCCCCGATGCAGCCGCCGGGGTGAGTGCCTTCATTTCCTCCTTGGATTTGTTACACATAGCCTGCATGTCCAGCAACGCTGGGCCCGTGGCTGGTGGTGCACGTACAGGTTGGACTTTGAAGGGCTGACTTTGCCCCAAGAGGACTCGCTCCTCTCGCCATGCGTCTGAATCGATTGGAGACCACAACGAGGCCTGCCACAGTTACAGCCATGACTCTGATGGCTCAGGATTGAAAATACCTTCGCCTTGTGCAGGGGTCCTCACCCATCGGAGACACGGCCGGCGGCGAGGGCGCGGCGCCGCAGCTCAGCGAGGAGGGTGCCGCCGTGCTGCCGCTGCTGTCCGTCTCAGGTATGGGCCTTGATGCGCACCCTGCGAAACACTTTGTCCCTTTATCAGATTGTGAACAATCGATTCAGAACTGCGATGTGCGGTGTGACACTGCAAGTTTGGATCATGCAATTGTGAATTGCTGGCATGCAATGCTCATGCCGGAAAGCAGACGGCAAAGCCGGGGATCATCTGTGAGGAAGCTGAAGGCTTACTCCACCGTTAGCAACCCTTGGAGGCTCGGACTGCAGCTTCACATGCCACGCCCAGCCCGCCATTGAGTGTGTGCCATCAAGTGCCTCCTGCGTCTGCAGCAGAGGGTCTGGCAGCAATGCCCGATTCGAGCTCTGTTGCAGTCCCAGATCACCATAAGGATGCCCTTCGATGGCGGCAGTCTTCCACTGTTTGTTACCGATACGTCTGAAGGCAGGTTGCTCACCCCGACACTTTCAAGGGCAGAGTGGCATTGTATGTCGTTGCAGCAAAGCAGGTGGGCGTGCTGGACGCGCGGCTGCGAGCGTACGAAACATTTCTCATCGGACAATTGTCATTGCTGTGTTCTAATAGCTCTGCCCGACATCTCTGCAGCCGGCGCAGCTCGGCAAGTGGGTGTGCTGGACGCTCGGCTGCGAGCGGCGGCGCTGGCGCTGCGCCCTGCATTGGAGGCCGCTGCCGACTCAGAAGCATCAGATGCACTGGATCCAGTTGCGCTGCGCCTGCAGGCCTCGGAGGTGAGGCTTTGCTGAAACCCTAATCAAATGCACCTGCTGCTGCAGACAGCCTCGATATGTGCATATTGCCTGTTGCGGCTGAAGGTGACTCCCAACGGAAATCGCCGCCAGAGCAATAGTCCCTCAGCATGTATTTTGCAAATGCACAATCCATCTCCGGGATAACCGCAAACAGACGGGGTTCTCGCTGCTGCTTTGCAAGAGACAAACATGCCACACTCTCGATTTCAATTCTGCTGCCCTATCAGGGCGCGGCGCTGCGAATAGCGGAAGCGTTCCTGGAGTCGGCAGCCGACGCGCGATTCGTGGCGCTGCCGGCGGCGATGGTGCGCGTGTCGGCGCTGCAGGCCGCCGCCAACGCCCTCGTCTTCGACGTCCTCATGGTCCGGGTAAGTTTCAGTGTTATGCATCTGTAATGTAGACAGCAGCGACTACATATTCTGCAAAGCACTGCAAGTGATGCATCTGCGACCGGCTTGGGCAGATCGTCCAACAGGCACCAGTCGGCTGACTCGAGAAAATCAGCAGTGAAGAGACGCAGACTGGAGCTCAGTATCCAGCTGTGCTGCTGTAGATCGTATTTGCCTCGAACCTGGTTGAGTAACACACGCCTTGAATTAACACACACGTGTGGAAGCTGGGCTGCTGAAGCGCACCTCGCAGCTTCTTCAAAAAGAGCCGGCGTGACAAATTCAAATTATCCACCACCTCATGTCGATGTTGCAGGTGAAGGAGCAGCTTGGCGGGCTGGCGCGGCAGGCGGACTGGGCGGCGCCGGCGCCCGCCAACGACTTCGGGCTGCCTTCCTTCTCTGCCTACCCTGGCCCCGCCGTTGCCGGCGCCGGCGAGTACCTCATGATGCTGCCGCAGCTGCTGGAGGGGGCGCTGGATGCGTCCGAGGGCGATGAGGACAGCGGCGTCGACGGCGACTGGCTGGATAAGGTGTGCTGGAGGCCATCTGCATGGTAGCCTGTCAGCTACATCCAGATTGCACTCCTGCTGTCTGCGGCTCGGCTGCAGCGCTGCACCGGAAGCATTCCCCCCGCCTGGAGGTGTCTACTGCAAGCGGCCAGGGGATCCAGGGAGGTGCTTCTGTCCGAGACCAGGCAGCGATGGACGCGCAGAGGAGCACCACGACAAACTCAATGGCAGTCGGACGGCAGGGACCCGCGACTAGATGGAAACAAACCGGTTACTGGTTCCTCTTGGAGTCGAGGTGGCGGGGGAGAACCTGCGGCCCCTTGACAGCATTGCCTCTCTGTTTGCGGCGACCCGCGGCCAGGCGGAAATTGAACTCACAGTGACATCTCTTTTGCTCAGGTAGCGGCGGGTGCGGCGGAGGAGTATCTACAGGCCCTCAACAGCATCGCCTCCCTGTCGGCGGCGGGGGCGGGGCAGGCGGCCGCTGACGCAGAGTACTTCTGCAACGTGCTGTCGGCGCTGGGCGTGCAGCTGCCGCCGGCGCTCGGCACCTGGCAGGTGCGTCTTATCTGTTCCATGTCGGTTGCTTCTGTTGGCATCTCTACTGCGTGCTGTCGGCAGCTGGCGCGTGAGCGCTGTGGCCCTTCTTCTGCCTTTGTAATTGTCTCGACAAAGCGCTCTCGGCACTGGGCGTGCAGCTGCTATCAGCGCTCGGCTTCTGGCAGGTGCGAAGGCTCTGAATAGAACTGGGGACTGACATTATTTCACACTTTTCAGGCCGCGCAACTGGAGTCCAGCCGCCAGCTTGGTCTGGGCTGCTTCTCCCGCTGTGGTTTTGACTGCTGGCCGACCCTGAACTTACCACTAGCAAATCTCCGTGCCCCTGGAGCAGCTTGTCTGGCATATGAGAAGCTCCGGCTTGCGGGGGGCCAGAGCATGGAAAACGTGTCTGAGACGCCTCTGTGCCACATGCGCAGCTAGCGGTAGGGCTACCGCCGGAGGAATTTGCGGCGGCCGACACATCGCAGATGCACGGCCCCACGCTGGCGACGATCGCACAGAAGCGGGGCCTCCCGGTCCCCGTCGCCGGCTCTGCCGCAGCGGCGGTGTCATGACGACCTTAGAGACGCGGGTGTCTGGCAGCGCCGGCGTCATGCATCCTTGGCAGCTCAGAGGCAGCCTGTGTAGATTGAGCAGCCACTGCAGACTGCTGTGCCTCCATCAGTCCGATGTGCAACTATCGCTTCAGATGCCGCCTCGACCTTTGCCATGCTCTACACAGTGCTTTTTGTAGGTTAGAGCTCCGTCTCGAGTTTGAACCGCACGATGGCACGTCACAAAATGCCACAAAAGGCATCTGCAGCACGCTCGACTGCTGGCACATGCCTAATCCGATGCCACGGCAATCCTCAGGTGACAGTTTCGAGCGTCAACAGGAATGCCTGCCGCGCAATCAAGTGTGCGGCAACACCTCTGCGGGCAGCAGGCGTGCACATATTTGGGACATGCTCCCCACCAAAGCCGCCATCTTCATGGGGGAGCTGCCGCTTTCGCCGCCGCTGCATTCAGCAGGGAAAGTCCCGCAGCTGGGAGCTGGCGGCTCGCCAGCTGCGGCGCTGCCGCCACACGAGCTGCAAGCGCCCCTGCCGCTACTTGCCCCGCCGGCAGGCTGCGGTGGCATGCCGCCGCGTGCTGCTGCTGCGGGGCCAGCTTTGCCGGAGGCGGCGCCCGTCCCGCAGTGCAGCGCGACCGTTGCCGCAATGCACGCCGCCAGGCTGCAGGACACACACAGCAGTCTGTCAGCAGTCCATCGAGATATGTAATTTTCCGACTTAGCACTCCGGCATCGTACTCCGCGCGATAAAAGCAATGAATACATACAACAACGAAGCACGTGTGGTAAAGCCAGACACGTTAGACTTGTCCAGATGGCATTTGCCTGTCTGACTCGGCCTCGAAGCGATCGAGCCAGGTAAAGGACTTGGCAAACGCGGCGCGGGCGGCGTGCACGTGCTCCACGTGCCATGGCTCTATGTGCCAGTTTGCGCCGCCCACGCCCACCTCCGCCGCCATGATGTCGTACCGCGCCACCACCTCCGCACCCTGCAGTGATGGTAGTGCCATGTTTATCGTGAATTCAAAATGAATAAACATAGAATTCGCGGCGCCCATTCCGACCTCTGCCGCCATTGTGTCATACCGCGCCAGCACCTCCGCGCCCTGCAGTGATGGCAGCAGCTTTGCTTTGAAGGTGAACCACTCCGAGTGTCCATGCCGCAAGCTTGTCGCATCGCGCCGCCACCTCCGCGCCCTGAAGTGACTCCAGTTTCATGTCGAGAGTGGAAAAACGAGAATACACCCTCAATGTGGCGCCCGTTCCCACCTCCGCCGCCAGGGTGTCGCACCACGCCACCACCTCTGCACCCTGCGGGGGCAGGAGACACGCGGGTGTGTGTGTGTCGATTTTTCTCGTTGCCGTGGCGCCAATAGGCTGCAGAGCCGCGGGCTTCGCCGCCTCCCTTCAACAAAAAGTTGTCATGCCTCTGAGCAGAGCCACCCGGGAACGGTTGCACAGGGCTAATGCAGCACCTCGCAGCACAATCGGGGGCAGCACAGTTTGCGTAGAAACTTTTGCAGTATATTACGCGCCTGCTGGGTGCACCGGCGCAGGGAGCACACTGCAAAATCCTCAACGCGTGGCAGCTGCGCGGCAGTGGCGCCCAGGCATGCGAGATGCTGCCGCGCCGTCGCCCGCGGCCCCTCCACGCTGTACACCTGACCCGCGGCGTCCCTGCGAAAGATACATGTTCGGCTGCTCGCTCACCAGCATGATGTGCATTCTCTGCACGTTGGAAAAGTCCATTTGCCGCTGTGCTGCCCCTCCGCGCGCTATGCACCTGCCGCGCGGCGTCCCTGCCATAGATGTATGTTCGGCTGTTTGCCCACCACACGAATTGTGTGAGTCCCCCTCTGGGAAACCTCCACGCGCTTCTGTGCTGCCCCTCGGCGATGTACACCTGGCCCGCGGCGTCTCTGCACATGAGAAGGGCATGCATGAATGTATTCATGCAAAAATATGTTTCTGCTGATTTGCGTGTATCAGAGGCCTATGTGCCGCCGCCCACTTGCATGCAGCCCCTCCGCGCTGTACACCTGCCCCGCGGCGTCCGTGCGGATGTCAGGAGAATGCAATCAGACGAATACAATACAGGTGCTCCACAAATATGTACATGTGTGAGAAGGCTACGTGCCGCCGCGCACTTGCATGCAGCCCCCTCCACGGTGTACACCTGGCCAGCGGCGTCCCCGGTGCAAGACAGGCAGAGTCTCGGTCGACGGGGGCAACATCCTCGTATGGTTTCGCAGGGGCTACCACTGCGAGGCTTCCGAATGATTATGCGTCTTGAGTGAGCCCATGCGCGACCAGTTGTGCCAGTCCCTGTCCTAGCGAGCAGCTGCTGCGCGAACCCGCATGCAGACCACAGGCGCCGGTCGTGACTGCGAGCGAGCGAACGGCAGAACGCACAGGAGGCGGCAGAGGGTGGCGATGCGCCCAAGCACTGGTAGCGGCAGCAGCAGCAATCGCATCTAATCACTTGATGTCAAGTGTGTTTACGTTACGTCGAAGACAGCCGACGCACCGCAGCCGGCGGCAGACGGTGGCAAGGCGCGCGATGGCACCGGTAGCGACAGCAGTAGAACTTGCAGTCGTTCTCTTGATGTCACAAGACAGGAGCCTAACCGCAGGCGGCGGCAGACGGTGGCGAGGCGCGCCGCGGCGGCGATGTGATGCATCCAGTGCTCGCTTGCGCCGTGCACGCCGCACATGACGCGCATCAGCACCTCGTCCGGCAGGTCCTGCGGTCAGAACGTGGTGCGACGTTGCTAATGTAGGCTTCTACAGATGGGTTTGAAAAAAGATTGGATTGATCGCAAGCGTGTGGCAGATTCGACCAGGTTGACTATGTTGCAACGAGAAGTTTGCGGTGTGAGTGTGCAGTGTGCCCGGCTGGTCAGCAGGCAGCAAAGCAAGGTGTGCGGCAGGTGTGCGGCGTCCTCGGCGCGTCCTTGGCGCACCAGGAGGTTGGTCGCCGCGGCTGGCTGGCGCTGGGCAGCTGCGCCCTCTGCAGAGCGGTGCCGCTTTGCTGGACTCATGTCGTGCGCCATGCGACCGGAGGTGCCTGCGCCAGGTGTCTTTGCTGCAGTCATATTCAAACAGTCGGTGCACAATGAAGCAGTGGGGATGCCGCCCCCAAAAGACGCAGCCTGATACAGAATTGCTTGAGTCAGCTGCTGGCGTTGCCAGTGGCAGGCTGACGGTGCAGGTTGGCAATTTCAGGGCGTTGGTGCCTGGTGATGCGAGCACAATTTCCTCAAGGCTATCGCCGAGTTGTGCTTGCGGAATTCTGACCTGTGAGCGCGAGCTCTTTGGGGTGCCGACGCCGCGGTCCTGAGGTGACTCCAGCGGCAGGCGATCAGCAGCCGAGCTCCTGCGTTACAGATCATTCGACAAGAAGAAAGCTGCGTTAGACGCTCGCAACAGGCCCAGTAACAGCATGCGCATAATGGACCTCAGGCATGGCGCCGCGACATGGCCCTGAAGTCGATCAGGGAAGGTAGGGCCAATGCATGTCGATGATGGAAATAAGATACGTTTGAGACCTATGCAGCGCGCAGCTGCCTCGTGACACATGCGTTGCACTTGTTTTTACCCTGGGCCATGTGTGGCAGAGGCACTCTGCACCTGTGAGCTCAGCCAGCAGCTTGTAGGCCGGATGGCTTTGCTATACTAGGTGTCTATCGTATCAGACTGCAGCACTGAGATTGGCAGAATGATTGCACGTGCTGGACTCGTCGTCCCCTCCGTGCTCCAATACCGCTGCAGGGCGGCTATTAATCCATCATTTACTCCGCTGACTTTTTTGCGAGGTGCGCGGCAGCCAGAGGATGCATGGCGCGGCTTTCGATAGAACTTCCATACCTCATAAACGAATTTCCGTCTGGACTACAGTGCTGGCGGCGTCAGTTGGGCGGTTCGAAGGCGCATTGCAGGGCACCGTCCACGACTCGTTGCTGTCATCTCGGTCAGCCGTGCAGCAGACGACGGTCAAGCCGCGCTGTGAGGTGCGCACCGCGCAGATGTGCTCATGAGATTGCATGAAATTCCGCATCTGTGCATGTCGTGAGTCACCTGGGTTGCGCTCGTGCGCTCGCGCCGTGTCGGAGTTTGGCCGCGCGCGCCATTGTGAGCACCATCGAAATAATTCGCGCGCGCATGAAATCAGCCGTTTGCTTTACGCATGAAGTCTTAAGAGCCTTTCAGCCGAAGCATTGCGCGTCCGAAAGGAAGGTGCATGCACAGGGTCCTCACACCGGCAAGTGCAGTAGTGAAGTTGCAAGATAGAGTCGCTGAAGCACTCTATCTGAACGTGCAGGTTCGATATGAAGACGTTCTCTATCGTGGCTGTTCTACTGGTGGCAGCGTGCTGCAGCCCTGCCTCCGCTGCCAGCAGGGTGCGCCTGGCACCTCTGATGTGAAGTGGCTCAGCGTTGATTTTCTTTACTGAAAGATCGTGTAATTGCTGCTGTGACACAGAAATGTACACAGCATGTGTCATGTCGACTCTCAAGGGAGGTCGTGTGGCGCCTGCACCTGCACCTGCCTGCAGCCCGAGCGCATGACACCATCAGGTTCGGTCATGTCACAGAGCACCCAGCGTCTAAGGTGCTTCAGAGGTGCTTGTACCCGCTGCCTGTCGCCAGTCACATATCATAGTTTTTCATCTGCACAGAGGCACCTGGCGGCCGCCGCCGCGCCGCTGTCGGCCGCCATCGAGACTGCCCGCGTGCCGGCGCCCGGCCCGGACCACGAGATAGTCGTATCTTCTGAAGGCGAGAGCCTCGGCGCCGGCGGCGCCCAGGCGGTGCACGGCGGAGCCCTCGGCGGCATGCCGCCCACCGACAATGCCACACCGCCTTCCACCGTGCCTCCGCCGGGCATGGACCCGCTGATGCTGACTCCGCCTGCAGGTCTGCCGACGGCGCCTCTGCCTGCGACGACCGCTGCGCCAAAGGCCAAGCCGACAGCGGCGCCCAGCGTCATGCCGACTGCCATGCCAACGGCTGCGCCCACTGCGAAGCCGACTGCCGCTCCCGCAGCGATGCCACCGCCTGTCGTCGCCGGTGGCATCGAGAGCGTCGCCGCCTCTCCCCCGCCGCCCTCACCGCCGCCGCCGTCTCCGCCACCCTCGCCGCCTCCTTCCCCTCCGCCTTCCCCGCCGCCGTCTCCCCCGCCCAGCCTGCCGCCGCCTTCTCCCCCGCCCCCGCCTCCACCCACCGCAGTGAGTTACTGACTTACTGACTCTCGCATAATTTTTAGTCACATGGATCAATGCATATGCTTCTGTTCCTGGAGATTCTGCTTCAGGTTGAGTATCTGTGGGCCAACATGGTGACGTTATCGAAGTTGCTGGTCATGATGACTGCACGTTTCGATGACCGCAGGCCACCATCAAGGGCATCGCGTGGCTGGACCGGAACTACGACGGCAAGGTCGACACCGACGGTGCCGATTGGACGCTGTCCGGCGTCCAGGTACCTGCTTCTAGACATCCTACTGTTGGCAGAACCTGTTTTGAAAGGAGGAATTCTATGTTCTGCATTGCACAGCCGCGATGGCCGCTGCAATGTGGTTCTATCAGGAGTTGATCTGCCGAGTGATCAGATCCTTCTGGCAGCAAAGGGTGCGCTGATGCAGAATGCTGCTGTGGCATGTAGGTGTACCTGCTGGCTGCGAATCCCGACAACACACCTTTCTGGCAGCATGACCAAAAGAGCTGATGCAGACGGCTGCAATGTGCAGGTGGACCTGGTGGCCATGAAAGCCGATAACACCACACAGGTCGTCGCCTCCATGATGACTGACGCCCAAGGTGCGCCAGCGCCTCCAAGACTGTGCCCTTTGTGGCGCCGTTCAGCTGTAGCGGATCAGGACAAATGCACGTCTTCACACGATGTAAGTGGTGAGTTCCAGCTGCGGTTCAGTCAAAAATTCTTCACAATTTGCAAGCGTACTGCCGGATGCGCCACCGCTGCTGCAGAACCCTGTGGCAAAATTACGCACCTTATTTAAGCTTCCTTCATCCGCATGCGCGTAGGCATGTACGCTTTCAGCATCGTGCCATACGGCACCAAGTACTTCCTGCAGACGCCGCCGCTGCCCGGCACGCAGCTGGCGCAGCGGTCCCGCTTCAAGCTGCGCGCAGCTAACGGCTTTGGCGCAACGTCCGTGTTCCTGCCTACGGCTGGCTCCAACGTGGATGCGCCACTGCTGCTGCAGGACACTGAGGTAAACTTTTAGAACTGTTTGTCCTGTCGGAAAAGAGCTCGTCCATTCAGACCGCCTTGTCTGTGCTCAAGACATTTCCTTTGCGGACTGCGTGTGAATGCTGTGCTCACATTGTGGCTTCGGCCTGTCGTCCAACATAATTGCCTACAGGCGCTACATGTACGTGTCCTGCAGGCTCCTGTCGTCACCTTCGACATCCTGTCGCAATCCGCCAACGGCTGGATCGCCGACATTCCAGGCGGCGGCCCCTACTCCGTGCAGGCGGCCATCAACAACCCCTGGATTCAGGACGCCTCCCTCCCAGGTGTACATCAAAGAGTCGCACATCAATCATGCAATGTGATGAACTTTGACATCAAATATATGCTACAGTGTCGTACTCTTGCGGGTTGTCGCTTTGATGAGACTCAAAGATGTTTTCAGGATGCAGCTTGATGCTTGCCTCATGATGCATGCAACTGTCGCTGCGTGAACTGATGAGCCCTTGCGCGCCGCCTGCAGGCAATGTCACCCTGATGAACACGACCACCTTCAAAACTGCTGCCGGGGCGCTACCACGCCGCTCGCGGTATGATCTCGCGGTCTTTGACGTCGTCGCCACCGCGACCGACAACCTGGGTGTCGTCACCACGTTGGGCGTCACGAGCGGCGCTGCGCCGCCATTCCTCGTCATGTGAGTTCGATAGGTTGCTCGTGTCAGCACTCAGCACAGCAAACCGCATTGAGTAGGTACCTGGAACTTCCCTAGTTTGGGGATCAGGCATACATTCACTGCCGTCGTGCCACCCTGATGCCATCATGAATGCACCCTTAAGTTGCACAAATGCCATATGTCCTGCCCCATATATGGGGCTGTATATACAGCACGTCTGACCGCACAAGTGGGAGCGCACGAAAACAATTCATCTCATCTGTTGCAGGGGCGCCCGCACCCTGTCCGCCGGGAACAACCAGCTGGCCGTCCGTCTGGCGCTCCCGCAGCCTGCCGCTGGCAGCCCGCCTCTTGTTGTGACTTTCGGGGCAGAAGACCCATCTGGGCGCCGCGCAGTGGCCGAATTGATTTTTGACGCACCAACCGCGCCCCCACCTGCCGCAATCGCACCACCGCCTGGCACCCTAGTGTCGCCCCCACCTGGCAGCGTCTAACAAGTGGGCCGCGCAAGGCAGGCACTGAAGGGCATGCAAACGCGGCTGGTAAGAGGTGGTCGCAATGACTGTCACAGTTGAAGATTGATCTGGAGATTCTAGACAATTTGTTGTTTGTTTATATTCGAACGATGCAGCTGCACTACGCCCTGATGAGATGAGCACAATGTACAGTCGAACAATGCAAGGAGTTTCATTCGCGCAAAGCTGCCTCTATACATGGGCTTTGTTGTTGTTCATGTTACTTCGCTTGGTTGTCTCAAGGTTTCAAAGCCAGATAAACAATTCGAATGCTGAAACGACCACACTTCAATAGTTCAATGTACACGAACATGGACTTATTTAGTCTTTCGCCAGCGGTGCAAAAAACTTAGATATGCAGACACCCAAGGACTTTTCGCCTGACTTGCTGCCGTCCCTTGTTCTTCTCGTAGCCAACAGGGTTCCTGCGTTCCAAACGGGCTACGGTGGTCGGAATGTATAGGATCACTGCAACTGCTGCCGCAGGTGCGCCACAGGCACGGCACATCATGCATCGTGGTGCATCTACTAGGTCTGCAGTGCCAACTGGAACGCTGACATGCAGATGCATCTGAGACAGACAGCAGCAAGTCCACAAGCTTGCGATGCGATGCAATGGATGAAAATGCATGCCAAGGGGTGTTTGCAAGCAATGGCTGCGCTGGGTGACAGCACTATTGAGGCTCACCTTTTGAACGCCAAGGCGCGCTGTATCTTGCCCAGGAATTGCTGGACGACTCCGATGCTCTGTGCGACTGGCATGGCTACTGCGTGTGAGCTTGGTGCTCGACCGGTGACAAACTTGGTCAGCGTCCAGTGAGCCGTGTATTTGCGCGGACGGATGCTTGCGAAGAGTGCGATCGCGGAGCTTTATGAGGGTAGAGCCTGCAAGTCAATGCACCACAGCGTGAGACTTCAAGCTGGGGCGGGCAGGTGCAGCTACGCGGCAGCGCGCAAGTACGACGGGGACTCGAGAGAGGGATTATCGGAGCCTATTGTGGTGGCAAATCTGGATCGTCAACCTTGCAGACTTTCACAGAGACTATCAGGCTTCAGGGACGAAATTTCGCTGACCGAACAGTACAACTGACCAGTGATGTTGTGGCTATGCCGCTGTTGGCAGCTGCTGCATGCAACATCATCATCGGCTGTCCTGATACAACCCGCAACGCCCAGGCTGTACCCATCGATCTCTCATAGCTCTATGAGAAAATGCAGCAGGGTCTACGGCGGTAGAAGGTTCAATATCTGATCAGCGGAACTGTGTGTTTCTGTGCATTGCCGGATCCCGAGCGACATCATATGCAGCGCCGCGGTTTTGCATTTACGCCCCCGCGTTCATCACTATTGCCCCTGTGCGCGCGGTGGTGGACTGCCGCCGAGCGTCTCCACGGTGGCCGGCGGTGGCTGCTGCGCCTGCTGCAGCAGCTGCCGCAGATCCTGCAGGCTTTGCCGCGGCGCCTGCGATGCCTGTGCAGCCGCCGCCGACCTGTGGTCCGTCATGGTCGCCGCAAAGCTGCTGGGCAGGCTCCGCAGGAAGAAGGGGTGCCTGGCACCGCATGGAAAGCTCGTGCAACATCATTCAGGTTCACGTGAGCTGCGGTCCAGACTAACAGGCCCCCTAGAGCGCTGAGGCCGGCAACTGCGTCGCACACGCTGTAGTAGGCACTCCCGGTGGACCCCACGGAGTTTGAGCACAGGTAGCTGGCACTGAACGTCATAGCAGCGATGCAACATGCACCATCATGCATCTGCGGCGGCGGCCCCACCTTTTGATGCTGGCGATGGTGATCCGATTCTGCGGCTGCACGGTGAGCATCTTCTGCAGCAGGTCTCGGCAGGCGTTGGATATGGCAACGTCCGGCGGGATGGAGTACCGGGCAGTCATGATGCGCTGCAGCACGGGCACCGCTTCACATCAGGGATTGCTTGAACGTGCCCGGATGCAGCAGAACATCTGGCACGGCTGATGTATGTGCTGGATGGTCATTGATTCGGAAGTGTGATCACTCATTGCTCAGCACCAGGCCTGTCGGGTTAGCACAGAGCACGCCCCTCGCAGGGAATTTAAAAATTCCCCGTTGAGTAAAATAGGGTGGGATGATCTGGCGAGCAGACTGAGAATCTACCCGCAGCGTGGCTTGGATGCCGGCGGGATCCTGGAAGGGGTAGGCGCCGACGAGCATGAGGTACAGGCAGACGCCGCAGGACCAGATGTCCGCCGCCCGGCCGTCGTACCGGCTCTGCCGCTGCAGCCGCACCTCCACCACCCGAGCGGCCACGATCTCTGCGGCAGGCAAGGCAGGAAAACGAGGATCAACATGTTAAAATCTGGCAAACGATGCAGACGCCGCAGGACCAGACGTCCGCTGCCCGGCCGTCGTACCGGCACTGCCGCTGCAGCCGCGGCTCCACCACCCGAGCGGCCGCGATTTCTGCAGCATACGGGGCTACACTGTGAGACATGCTGGCGTGTTATGGCATGCTCCATATTGCGCTGCAGCCTGCACCAGCAGCGGACACATTACAATGACAACGGAAGCGGCAGCATGTGAGATGGAATCGGAATGCTGCACAACAACCAGCACGCAGAGTGCGGAAGCAGCCACATATGCACATATGTGCGTTTGTGGCATGCACATATGTGCGTTTGATTGTCGAAAGAGCCAGCATGCAGCGCCTGATGCACAAATCATCATGCAGTGGAGCCACAAAGGAGTCACCTGGCGCGATGAAAGGCATCGAACCGAGGACGGTGTTTGGTGCGGAGTCGTGGTTTGCATCCTGCGCAGACGGCGTGGCACGCATTAGGGACAGCGAGGACCAGGCTGCAATTTGCACCCCCGAAGAAACCGCCGTGTTGACCAATAAGGCAGTGCATACTGACCAACATGTGACCTATCATCACCTTGGCCATGCCCCAGTCGACGATCTTCAGCACCGGCGGGCTGCCGGGCCCGCCGGGACGGTGCAGCAGGATGTTTTCCAGCTTCAGGTCACGGTGGCAGACGCCCTGCAAGGAAGTTGGGAGATGCTAGGATGCTGCGATCTCTGTCAGTCACAAACAGCGTGCAGGATTGTCTATAGATGTGAAATTATGCAATTTCCAGATGTATGCAGCGTCAACCAATGCAACGGACCTTCGAATGGCAGTAACCCATCCCGATGACCATCTGCTGGAAAAAATATCGCGCCTGCAATCGCAGAGATATCGAGGGTAACCGGTCACGCCCAGGTGCAGTTAACCGCGTGAGGTGACATGAACCCAAGCAGACTGCGCCGCGGCACGACTTGACTTGCCAGCGATTGAATGTCATCCAGTAGCGCTGCATGCAGCACACTGGCCGCGCACCATGCCTTCGCTGAAGCGGCGCTTGCTGAAAAGGAAGTTGAAAAGCTCGCCCCCATCAGCATATTCCATCGCGATCGCCAGGTGCGTTGGCGTCAGGAAGACCTGCACACGGCGGAAGTTTATCCTGTCACGAAAGTGCCACTGCCCAGCCTTCTACCGCCCCCGAAAAGAGTGAATCGGCACGCTTGAATGTCGAAAAGCCCTCACGTGCATGATGCAGTGCTGCATCGATCGTGTTTGCGGCAACAGGAGCGTAAATTTGCACCTCCTTGAACTCCACGATGTGCGGGTGCCTGAGCATGCGGTGGATGAAGACCTCCCGCTTGACGTAGCACCAGTCGGCCTGTACGAGCAAGTCACTGACGAGCCAGCGTCAGAAGCCGCTGCCGCGCCCCGCCGCCGTCCCCAGCAGCGCCTTGGATTCGCTCTCGTGTCTCGCTTCAACACCACAAGCAGCTCGCAGCGCACTGATGGAAGCGAGCTTGAGCAGCATCACGATGCAGGTGGGTTTGAGGCGGGGTCAGGTGAGTGGAAAATTCCACTGCACCTCGGGACGCCGCTCCACCAGCTTGACGGCCACCAGTTCGCCCGTGGCCTTATGCCTCATGAGCTGCACGAAGCCAAAGGCTCCTCCCCCCAGATCCTTCACCTGCTCGTCAAGTTGGCACCTTCTGGGCGAACGCAGCCTCTCGTGACGACGCGGATAGCTTGTGCACGACACATGACGCAGACGCAGTGCTGCCTGCCGAAGCATTAATGGGAGCATGAATTTGTAGAGCAGAGCGCTCACCGGCTCGTAGTTGTCCGCCATCGCCGTCCAGCAGCAACTCTGCAGGCGGTCGCTGGAGTCAGGCAGACGGCCAAGTCTCGGGCACCGAGGAGCTGCCGCTCACAACACGAGACCGCTACGGGAACACAAGGGAACGAAAGACAAGCAGCGAATGTTGTTCGGAATGTTGAACCTGTTGGCGCGTGTGGTATGGCCTGTTTCGGCTGCGTCTGCCCATCCATGGCGCAATCGGCGGATTCTCACGCGGGAGGGCCAGATTGACCCGCAAAATGCATGACGAGAAGGTGCCGAACGATCGCGGGCTAGCTTGATCAATCGGCGATCCGTCAATCAGCAGTCGATCGAGACACGTTACAAAAGCAGGATTGCAGTGTTGAAGTCAGTTAGTTGCGTCCAAAGAATTGATCATCAAAGAATCGTCAGTGCGCAACATCAAGCGGCGTTTCCACCGGCGGCATTCGGCTCTTGGTAGCCTCGTAATTTTTCGGCGACAGGAGCGTCCTGAATATCAAGTGCAAAACAATCACTCTTCAGAGCCTGGATCAGCACACATGAGACGCGAGTCCGACGTGAGACAAGCTGGGCAGCAAGGGCAGTGGTCGCGCACCCAAAGAGAGCGTCCATGTATGTGGTGTAGTGCCCGTAATTGTGGCGATACGTGATGTGGTGAACAGTGTGGAAGCCCGCACCCAGTAGTGGCGGCACCTGCACGAATGACACTGCTTTCCGTCACGAAGCGAACCTTGCCATGTCATCGCTGACTCGCCAAGACGGGCACCTCCCTTGGGCAGGCGAGCCCAAGATGCTCACAGGCAGCCGGTACGTTTCTGCACAAGCGGCTCAAAAGGCTGCAGTTCAAGATGACTTCTGCAACTCTGCGGGGAGCAGAGCCAAGCCGGAATTTGGCTGCAGGGCCGCACTGCAGTTCTGACCGTCTTCAGCAGGACGGCAGTCTGCACGCGCCTTGCCGTCTACTGTGTCGTGAATGTTGGTGGTCCACACCCCCGTCGCCAGCAGCAGCAGCTCGAACGTCATGAAGTGCATCGGGACGAACAGCAGCGTCCAGCAGTAGGGGAGCGCCTGCAGCACAATGCAAAGCTGGTGCCGTAGTCGCCAAGCGGCTTGCGGTAGCACCAGGGTGCAGAACAAGCAAGGAAGTAACCACAAGTCGCAGCATTAAAGCGCTGAGCAGAAGTTCCGAGTTATTCGCATGATCGGGGCGCACCTGCATGATGCCGTCTAGGGGGTGGAAGGCCAGGCCCGCAAACGGGGAAAGCGCGTCCTGTTTGTTGTACTGGTGGTGTACGTGGTGCAGCGACCTGGCAGTGGAGGGCCACATCAATCAGAGAGGAAAGATATGCTGCGCATTTCCGCCTTGTGCAGTACTCTGGGTCGCCAACAGCACGAGACCGAGGCGATTATTTCCTCCATGCGTCTACAATTGGTGCCGCGCATGACTCTTGCAGAGACTAGAGCAAGGGATCAAGGAATCATTCCTGCT
>JAABUL010000463.1_pt1 | contig 86651 bp, 79 predicted proteins | sample 5559151 | NCBI WGS metagenome assembly JAABUL01 (sample SAMN10711876, study PRJNA513368) | rock metagenome | isolation source: Antarctica rocks | place: Antarctica: Victoria Land, Pudding Butte sud
AAATCATCGACTCGACTGGCGACATCTTTTCCGCCCCCATCAACACCCTGCTCATCCACGCCTGCAATTGCCAAGCTTCCTGGGCCGCCGGCATCGCCAAAGCCTTCAAACAAAACTGCCCGGAGGCCTTCCCAAAGTACGCCGCGTACTGCAAGAAATGGACTCCAGACCAACTCTTCGGGACTGCATTCCTCATTGCACCATCGGATGATGCTTTCTCGGCTGCCACTACCAAGGAGACTGCGGATGGCGACGACGAAGGGTTTGCCGAAGCCGACGACGACGACGAACCAGGAGACCCAGCGACGCATTTTGTCGGCTGCCTCTTCACCTCGCACCACTACGGTAAACGCAAGGACTCGCCCACCAAGATTCTTGCTGCGACGAAACCGGCTATGGAGGATCTGTTGCGTAAGGTTCAGGAGTGGAATGAGTCAGTCGACGAGGGGAAGAGGATTAAGGAGGTGAGAATGTGCAAGATCAATTCTGGTCTTTTCAATGTGCCGTGGGAGAAGACCAGGCAGGTGTTGGAGGGGATTGAGGTTGGTAAGAGTGGAGTGGAGGTTGTGAAGGTTGTTAGTCTGGAGGAGTAAGGGGGTGTTGTGTGGTTCGATTGCGGGTACAGCGAGGTGTGTGGCGTTCAACGGGTTGTCAGAGTACTGTAGTACTGTGCTATGGAGTATATGTGGGATGAGCTATTCCTATTCTGATGATGAGCTAACGCAAGGCCGGATGATTCATGCTCATACAAATGCTTCGACTACTCTCTGTCGATCATAACAGCTTACCAGTGTCCAAAGTGCCGATCATGTCCTCCATCATAGCTGCTCCTCCTTGATAACCACCATCTCCCCCTTCACAGTAGCTTCCTCCTTCTTCGCCAGGAGTCCTTCATGCTTGATATCGGTCTCTTCTTTCTTGACGCCAGCCTCCTGCTTGACAATATATCCCTCCTTGATTGAAGTTTCCTGCTTAATATCAAGCTCCTCGATCTTAAAGAGCGCCTCTTGCTCGAAGAACACCTTCTCCACCTTCACGTGAGGCTCTTCTTTCTTGACGAGGTCATCACCATACTCCTGAAGAGGCTCGAAGTCAGTGGGAAGGCTCACCTCTTCCTCAACGACAGTAGCCCCTTGCTCTCCCTCGTCGATGCGAGTGTTCTCCGGACTGATCGAAAGCGGCGTCGCAACTCCAGGATCGTGCTGTCCCTTCCCGAGCTTCTCGTATTCTGCTTCCTCGGTCTTGTTGATACACACGCCGTCGTCTTCCGCTTCTCCAAAGTCCTTGCCCTTGCCTGTCGAGACCTCAGTACCCTCGTCCTCATCAATGTCCTTTGTCTTCGCCGTCCCACCACATTTCGCTTTTCTGCTCGCACTCTTCCTGCGCTTGCACCGCCAATCTTCGATCTCCCGTCTCCCGTAAGCGCAAATCGTTTTATCATGCGCAGCATTGCCGATGTCCGGCACACTGCCCTCACCATAGTAAGCAGCACCACAGATTGAGCAGAATTCATTGGAGCAGCGGATGCCTATCATCAAAAGTTAGCAACAGTAAGCGAAGAATCCCATGCTGACTTACATGTGACTCGACCACATCCTTCGCCCCTTTCGATCATCTGTCCGCACTTCGGGCACGGCTTTGGCTTCTTCAACTTCTCCTTCTCCTTTCCGAGCTTTCCGATTGTTTCAAGGCCCATGTAACCCTGCTGAAAGGCCCGCTCGGTCCGGTCTTCCTCGTCGCCATGTTCTTTCTCCAACCGATGCTGGAATTCCTCGCAGCTCTCTCCGTCATGTTCGGCGATACCGCACCGTATGCACTGACGGTCGCCGCAAGCACCGCACATATGGACTCGACCTTGCGTAGCCTCATCGTGGAATTGGACGTTATGGCAAGTCACGCGATTGCCGCCTCCATCAACGATATCGGCAAGGCACTCGCGCTCGCCCGTCTCGGCCATGTGTTTGCGGCGGACTAGCCAATCATAGCTACACTCGATTAGCATACATTCCCACCAGCGACCAAACACTTGTGCAATGTGGACTTACTGCTCCACATCCTGCTTGAGAGCAACTCGCTTCAGATCCCCGTACGTGATCATGGCTGTGCATTGGACGCATGGAACAGGCTCCTGGGCCTGATCGAGGACCTTGATCCAGATGTGCTTGTGCCAGCAAAGTGTGCAGACGTTGTTGCTGTGAGCCTTGCCGCAGCTCTTAGAGACAGCAGGGAAAGTGGTGCCTGTCTCGCAGCAGGTTATGCATGTCTTTTGATGCTTGTTGCCTTCCGAGGGTGCCTCGAGTTCGTCGGTAGCCTGGCGTTTGAGTGGATTGGGTGGTGAGTCTGATGATATGGTCATCTTGTTGGAGTGGGTTGATGTTGGTTGATGGAAGTGAGGTGGTATATGTTATTGAGTGGAGTAAGAAGTTAGATGAAAGGGGATACGGAAGAATGTTTAGGCAGAAGTAGAGATGAGGTAGACTGCACGTGGTATATAATGAGGTGAGAGGAGGATGGAGAGTCAGGTGACACGTGTTCGGCCTCAAGGCTACCTTAATCGAAAATAATAAAAGTGATGAGACGGTGAAAGGAAGTGAGCACCCTATCATCCGCTGCCTACCCATTGTCAGGCGGGTGCTGATATCGCTCTGGCAATATGCAGCTCTGGATATAGTAGCTTACCGTCCAGAGTCGCCATGAGGGTTCTCGGATCAATTTCAGTCGAGACATGAGACTGCGCTGCGATGCATGCCACGACAACGTACGAATGAGCGTTCACGTCCTGGCCATAAGGCGCTTCCAGCATGTTCGCCGGGTCAGAAAAGTCGTTGTCGAAGGGATGTTGTGAGTTAATCTTGGGATTGACCAGGGATGAGCTGCCAAAGGACGGTCATAATCGCATATGGCTTTGGACTCCTCGAGTGTAAGTGTTTTGCAGCACAGCGAGTATCACCTCGAGCTTCCTGTATGCTGTGCACCCATCTAGATCTCAACAAGGGTGGCTATATGTAGGCAAGTCTGGCACCTCAGCCTTGTCGAAGCATGTCCTCTTCTCAGACCCTCTTCTTTTCCTTCTTCTTCCGCCTTCAACACCAAGACACGTTAACCATCGAGATCGTGCAATCCAACAAATACCGAGGAGAGCCATGATCGTTCGCAAACGACGATGACTATACCACTACTCTGCGGCGTCCTCACCTTCCACAGCCATCACCGCTTCTACGCTAGTCGTGATGGGCAGCACGTATTCGGTCCTTCGTACCACATCGCGTGGGGGGCCATGCGCCGGAGCAAGCGTCCATGAGGGTTACCAACACCTCAAAGATGTAGCACCGCCACTGGGCCGCCTTGAACTCTGAACACACAAACCACGGCAAGCCGGATGCCGTCGATCGAGCTTCGCCTCAGTTGAGCACCCGCTGAAGATCTGCAACTCCAGATGCCAGATGGTGGGCTATATCGTGCACATCTCGGATTGCCGTTTCGAATATCCCCGAGGGACAATCTGAAGCTCGCAGCCATGCGGATTCATTTCAAGTCCATCCCCGAGAACCCCAGAGACGATGGTCCTGTAACTCGTGAGGACATGGTGTGGATTCTCATTGCTAGCTGTACCCGGCGTCCCCAACAGTCAGAAATCGGGATCACGAGGTGTCGCCCTGGGCTTGACTCAGAGTTGGCGTGTCCTGATCTTGGCGGCTTGCCAACATGCTCCTGGTTGCTGACTTGACGTCTCAATACCTTCCGGCGACCATGGTTCTCCAGCTATCACCATCAAACCGGGACGATGCCAGTAACACTGACCAAGGTGGAGAACCAAGCAAACAGTAGTCGAAGGAGGTGCTGTACCAAAGGCGGATCATGGTCCTCAAGCTATCATCATCAAGCCGGGGTGATGTCAGCAACACTGCCGACGGGGGAATGCAAAGCCAACAGTACTTGAAGGAGGTGCTGTCGAAGGAAGTGGTGGATCAATTAGGCTTCCCGCTGGTAGTCCTTTCCGAGCCTAGCTGCCGACGCTATTTTTGACTGCACCAATTTCTTGGCAACAGCTGAAAAACAACGAAGTCGATCAGTCACATGCAGAGATATCTGGACAGGCGATGCTACAACACAAACACATCGGCGTATGTAGACGTTTTCGGAGCAGGGGCGTTACTGGTCCTTGGCCGCAGCACGTTGTTTGCACTTCGGACCCTGGCGTACGCCACACATGGTCATACCTAGAACAGAGGCTGAGGACCCCTAGGCGCTAACATCACTGGTTGGAGGAACTGGGGGCCGTACTCCCTCGCCAAGGCGCCTTCATCCCCTGAGTTTGTGCACAAGGCGATGCGCAGTAGGCAAGCCGCCGCCTCTGCTACCCATTCAGCTGATTGTAGACAAAACCGTGATGGTGGGCCTAAACACCAAGGCGGCGTTTGCCAGGTTCAAATATACCACATCTCCTTCTCTCACGATTCTCGCGAGTCTGTATACACGACGACCGTAGGTGGACACTTTTCTCCGGAGGTATTTGGGTTCTCCTTCTCATATCTGCAAAGATGCTTGGACTTTCTTTGGGAACGGCACTATTGGCCGCTGCAGCTGTCACATCTGCACACGCGAAGCCGCGCACTGGTATGGAAGCCGACCCATATATCGGCGTAGTCCATAAGCTCCGACGACAGCCTTGCTGACCTCTACCATGTAGGACATCATGATGCTAGACAGTCTTCGGAACCATGCGCGCAGATCAGCAAATTGTTCTCGGGAAACACCACATACGTCCCAGCAGATACTGCACTAGCATGCCTTCGATCAGTGCCACTGGACAAGACGAACGATGCTGAGCAACTTGCTGGTGCGGTCCTGCATTACATGAGACGCATCTTGCTCAGTGTAACACCCACTGACATGTCGCGCAGGACTCAAGGCACTTGCTGGCTTCCAGAGTGACTTGTCTTATCTCATTAAGCCGCCAACGGGGTATCTGTATCCTGCCGTGGACATCATGGGCGGGTTAGACAAGATTACAGAGAACCTCGATGGTGGTGTTTACTCGAATGAGTACGATTACCAGCTCGACATCTATACGCTGATCGCTGCTGCTTACGATGGCCATTTTGCCTACACGCCTGACATCATCGGCGTGTTCTACTTCACTAGGCTGTTCTCCGAGAGTCTCGCCAGCGGTAGCCCTGACTTCTACACGATCATCTCCGTATCTGAGGATGGCACTAGCCTACCGGACGTCTATAGTGTACTCGATGGCGAGGCTCTGGTCAGCCCGAACAGCGCACGGTATACTCCCTCACCAATTACTCAGATCAATGGTGATGACGTCGAGGATTGGCTCAATACGTACGCCGCCACAAATGGCAACGGAAGGCAACAAGATCCCGACTCGCAGTACAACAATCTATTTCCTCTCATACCCGGCAACAGCGTTCCAGCCTTAGTAGGGGCGTTCGGCAATGCATTTTCGTTGGCAACGATCTACCAGGGCACGGATACCATTTTGAAGTTCGCAAATGGCACAACGCAGCACGTTATTACCGAGGCTTATGCTTCTTCGGATACGCGGGAGACATTTGCAAGAGGTGTCACCGATGGATCAAGCTTCTTCAAGGCGTTCTGCTCGAACAACATCCAAAGCGAGTCTGGAGGCTCAGGCTTAAGCAGTGGTGTTGCTTCACCGTCCAGCAGCGCCTACGCTTCTTCCAGCAGCTTTCCGTTCAAAAGGGACATCATCACGGAGCGTGCCCCCCAACCCTCGAGTTCTGTGTTCAGCGCCTTCCCATCCGGCAGCGCTATACCCGTTCCCTCGTCACTCGCAAACCCAAGCGCCTCTGGAGCAGTGCCAAGCTCCCAGGTCCCATACAAGGCGGTACCAACTGGTGGCGTGAAGGGCTTCAGCCCAGCTTTCCCAAACCCCATTGTCGTCTCCGACGATTATGCTGTTGCTGGATACTTCCCGAAGTCCCAAGGAGACCTGGCCGTTCTTACGATACCCACCTACGAACCGGCAAGCGAATCTCAGTTCTCGAACATTGTACGGGAGTTGTTAGCAACTTCAAAGGCAAATGGGAAGACAAAGCTCATCATCGACTTGAGAGGCAATCCAGGCGGTATCGCTCTCCTGGCCACGGACACTTTTAAGCAGCTCTTCCCGTCTCAAGACCCGTATGGAGCGGGCAACTACAGAGCCAACCTCTTGTTTAACTTCACCGGCGAAAGCATGTCGGAGTATTTCGAGGGCACGTCATACGCCGAAGCAAAGCAGGATGGGACCGACCCTTACTATGCAGGCACCCCATTCAACGTCGACAACGAGGTGACAAAAGCTGCCAAAGACTTCGGTTCGTGGGCAGACTTCTTCGGGCCCAACCTGATTCATGGAGACAACTACACGGCCCTGACTCGCTGGAACCTGAGCGATCCTGAGCAGCGACAGGGTTTCTTCATCTACGGCTATGGCGAGAATGACAAACCTCAACCCCAGACCTTCGAGGCAGAGAACATCGTTCTTCTTCAAGATGGCGGCTGCGCATCGACATGTGGGCTGTTCTCTGAGCTGATGAAGAACCAAGGCCATGTCCGCTCTATCGCTGTCGGCGGCCGCAAGCAAACCGGACCCATGCAAGCTGTTGGAGGCGTCAAAGGCGCCAACGTTCTACCAATGAATGGAATCGCCTTGTATATCTCGTTTGCCTATCAGGTCGCCAGCAGCGCCATGCGGAGTCAGTTTGACAGCGATTTCGGGAACAATCTAGTGAAACAAATCTTGACGACACTCAACAGAGCCTCGCCTGGAAGCTCCGGCCCGGAAGCCTCGTTCAACTTCCGCAACAACTTTCGCGAGGATGATACGACACAGACACCGCTGCAGTTCGTGTACGAGGCTGCTGACTGGCGTTTCTTCTACACTGCACCGATGTACGTACAGCAGGAGCTCGTTTGGTCGAAAGCGTACGATATCGTCTGGGGTAACGCCGATGCTATCGAAGGTTCGACTGGACAAATCTCGTCCAGCTTTGGCACTGGTTACATCCTGAACCCGGCTCCTGACGGCGCGGCTTCAGAAGACACGATCTTTCCAGCCAAGAACCTCGGCAAGGCTGTGAAGCCTTCCGCGACGGAGTCGTTTGGCCCAAGCAACACAGGCACAGGGGGTAGTGGCGCGGCCGGATTGACTGCGTCTGTTGGGGTGATGCTCCTCGGGCTTGCGGCTACAATGCTGTTCATGTAAAATTGTTAGGCATGCACAGAGATGAAGGGAGTGCGTTCGACTGCATAGCGATGCTTTATGTAATGCTTGTCATATACCCTGGAAATATCATTGAACACTCCACGATTTCGCCTTCACCCCATGCCCCAGAAAGTAAGTGTATCAAGGCTTGCTCATCTGCTCACTTATGTGTCCCAATACGTCGCCACGGCTCGCCTCTCCTCCCCCTCCCCAACAAGTCTACACTCGAACGTACTCGCAATGTTCTCACGAACATCTCCCCACATCACACGCACACGCATGATAATACCGGCGTGCAACAGCTCCTTCACACTGCCAACGCAACGCTCTATCGCCGCACAACAAGCAGGAATCCCACCACCTCCCACGTTCCACGCCATCATCTCGATATTCCTGAGTTCCTTCGCCTCTGCTCCAAGGCTCCTCACAAATGCAGGGAATTTCGTCAGCTCAGATCGATGACTGTTAACGGGGATCCCGCCAGATTCCTGGATCGAGAACGTTCGTTCTCTCCAGAAGGTAGATCTGATTTCCGATGCGAAGTCCTGGGAGACGTTGGAGACGGAGTCCAGTCATTGTTGGAGCGCAGTGCTTTGAAAAGAGTGTCCGTTCCCGAAGTATGGAGGCTCGACGCTTGTAATAAGGATTGGGACACTGGAGGGTAAGGACGAGTTTGATATGTGACGGACCGCTTCGTGGTAGATGTTGTCTCGCATCTCGCGTGGAAGGGAGAAGAAGGTGGTTGTCCCCGGGCAAACGAATAACAAGGGTGAAAGTCGTAGACGATCCATGTTAAGAAGTAGAGAGGAAGGGGGATGTCTATGTGTGCTCAGCTTTGATGATAGGTATACAGCCGTACCATAGTTTGATGAACCTGCTCTCTGCTTATGAGGACCATGAGATGCACAGCCCACAACGCGGCGGGTAGACTACGTTGCCTGATGTCCTCGCTAGTATAGATCTTGCGCCGTGTCGAGAGCCTCAGGCGTGTCGATCGAGGCTCATATAAACAGTCGAGTCAGCAGAGCCACGAGAGCTTTAGATACACAGGTATGTTGGTATAGGCAATGAGATGCGGTTCTGGTTAAGTATCGTGCCGACATCGGGGTACCAGCCAAGATGAGCAGATATATACCGTTAAGAAAAAAGCTCAATTTAGACCACGCCGTGATCAAAGCTACGGCCGAAGACCGTGGAATAAACTCCTTTGACGCAGGCAAGTAGCTCGTCGCCGGCTGCACTGAGTCATTGCTGACCTATTGCAGTGGCTAGGTAAGTGACACATCGTCCAGGCGAAAGCCTGAGGCATTTGCTGACCTATTTGCCTTAGCGTGTCGTTCTTATAGCCATCTGACAAGATGGGTATGCCGCAAGGCGTCCATAGAGATGCGAAAGTCGTGAGGTTCGTCTCCCAGTGTCCTTTCATCGTTGTTCTGCCACTACATACCCATGTCGTTGGTATACTCCAGGTGAAGTGTGAATTAATATTCACACCTCACATTTCTCCTCCACCTTGACCTTGCCTCCCACTGGCTTCTCAAGCACCTCACTGACAGTGTACGTGAATAGTTCGACCCTCACAAGGAGTAATAGCCTACATTTTTGGCCTTAAGCCAGCTCAATGGCCTGTAAGGTCGTCGGAGGGTTGATCAATTGCGTTCACGCCTCATATATAGACTTGGGCTGGAGTGAAGGGGGATAAATTTTGGAGCACAGACGGCCGAGAGGTAATTGTAAGCTGCGTCTATCCATCGCTATCTCATCGCTATCAGGAAGGGGGATCACGGACGACGCCTTCTTGCCCGCATGCTCATGTGTATGTCTTTTTCTTTCAAGCGATTTCCTTGGCACCTTCCTTCCCATCGCCCACCTGTCCACCTTCATCATAAATCTGGCACAACGGCTCCATCGGCGGAACATCCTTCCCCGTTACATACTTGTCAAAATACCACGGTGCTCGCTCCGCATAGTACTTGAAGTGCTCTCGGTTGCCGACGTTGAACACGACGTCCAGCTCCTCGAGTGTGAGGTTCTTTGTTTCTGCGCAGCATGTCAGTAGAAGTCTTCAATAGAATGACCGTTGCGGAGGCGGCTCACCGGGCAGGAGGAAATAGGCGAACACCCAACCGAAAATGTTCCACGCAGCATACCAGCTGAAGGCTCCTGTGCTAGTGAAGCCTCGTTCGAGTGGTGCTGGAGAGCATGGTCAGTATACGTCTCTCAACGACTGCTTGGAAGCAGACGACTCACGCCATGTAAGCGATAGAATGAAATTGAAGCCTGTGAAGAACGGTCAGCGTGTCCCAGATCCGATTGCTTTTACCAATCAGTAACATACCCCAAGTCGTGGCTGTCGCGAACGACATCCCAATATCGCGAAAATAGAGCGGGAAAGCCTCAGCGCTGTAGGTGAACGGAACCGGTCCCATGCCGGGGCTGTAAGCTACCATGAACTGCAGCACCTGATGTCAGTGACCATAACTGAACAGGATGGTAGGAGAACTCACCATATATATAGCAGTAGCAATACAAGCAAGCTGTGCTCGGTCGCATCGTTAGGAATGAGGAACGACAGTCCGCCGAACAAAAGGAAGAACGACACCAGCGGGAAGGTAACCAGTAGCAGATTTCGTCGTCCAAAGGTGTCAATCGTGTATACAGCTGGAACGGCGAAGAGGAAATTGACGATGCCGGTCCCGAGAGAAACGAGGAGGGCGTTGCTTCGCTCGAACCCGGCGTTCATGAAGATCTGTGTTGAGTAGTAGGCGATGACGTTGACTTCGACTAGTGTCAGAAACTGTGTGATTGATGGGATATCGGAAGTGGCTCACCTCCGCAGAACTGATGCATGAGCATGACAAAGAACGACGACTGAGCGGCACGTCTGTTGCGCTGGACAAGGAAGAACTCCTTCCAGAGACTTTTACCCTCACGCTGACTAGCTTCCACTCCGAGCAGCTTGTATGCGTAGTACATATCTCTCGCTGCTTGAATCTCGTGCTTGCGGAGCTTCTTCATGGCTTGGAATGCTTTGACGTATTTGCCTTTTTCCATGTACCTGTTGAGAGTAAGCTGGTGGGACTCGATTGAGTGATCGTATGTCCTGAGGCAAGCTGACCATCGTGGCGACTCGGGACACAGGTAAACTTGTATCATGACGAAGAACGGCGGTATAGAGGTCGAAGCAAGCATCCATCTCCATGGCGACGTTCTGCCCAAGAAGGTCACGTTCTCGAATGCGACAGAAACCACGAATCCGAGCATGATTCCGAATGCGGTCCACATCTGCCACATCATAGTCAAAGCGCCGCGAATGCTCTTCGGTGCGCATTCGGCGGCGTAAACGGGTGTCGTGCTTGACTTGGCTCCTACGGCGACTCCTAATGCGAACCGAGCGATGAGAAGGTTGTACCAGGAGTCCGCCGCAGCCATCCAGAAGCCCGTAACAAACGATATAAAGCACGAGACGAAGATTGTTCCGCGCCGTCCGAGGAGTTTGTTGAGGGGAGCGTTCATCCAGCAGCCTAGAGACAGAAAGGTCAGCTGATGTGTGAATCTAGGCGGGACTGCCGTGTTATTGCTTTACCGATGAGCGCGGAGCACAGGTATGGTGCGCCGTTCAGAAGACCTTGCTGCCGTTCGTTCGTTATGCCAAATTCCTCGAAGTAGAAGACCTAGCATCGGATAAGCTCGATCGTCTCGAATATGAAAACTCATTTGATGCTCACCTGCGCCCCGTTAACAGCAGTCTGATCCATCCCCTGCACGATCGCTGATCCAGCACATAGAGCAACGAGGGAGTACAGCGCGAACGGCTGACTCCACCTCTTCGTCGTTTCTTCCCTCAAAATAGCTTTCTCGTCCTCAGGAACGGAGTCGACGGATTCGAATCCATCATGGCGCTGATTTACTCGCGCGAGTAGTGCGCCTTTGTGAAACGAAATCGCGGTAGTCTTGGAGTCCTTTGCTCATGATGAATTCGTCCACGTCGGCGATGGTTTCGTTCTCGGTCATGCCTGCAAGAGGGTTGCGCAGGAGGGCGGCGACGTTTGCTTTGCGGGTTGTGGTGCTCGCGTTGCGCTGCGCTGTGATATTATCATGTTGGATGGCGGTGGTGTCGTTCTTCTCTGCTGCGCTTAGAGCGTATGGAGAGCTCTTGTCTGAGTGAGAGTCTTCAGCAAATGCGCCATGTCCAGTGGGAGATAGCTTGGCCATTGTTCCGGTATTGTAGGAGCGAAGTGTCGTGTGCGTAAAACCGGATCAGAAAGGGCTGGGTCGAGCATCTAGTATCCTGGGGCAATAGTCCCGACGACTCCGCATCTCCAAGTCGATGAGCCATGGCAGTCGTCAGTCGTTGAATGCTGCGAGGGTATCTTACGTGCTGTGAAGGTGCCATGCAAGCAAAGGATCGTCTTAGCACTTGTCTGTCTTCGCCCCAAGACATGGCGGCGCACACAACTGGTTGCCGAGATGGAAAGGCACGTGGCGGCGGGGCGGCATGCTCTCCAAGGAACGGGTGGCGGAGTACAGTATCGTGGAGTCCAAAGAGCTCAACCAACGTCCTGGCTACGGAGGCGACGTCACTCGAGCGGAAAAGTTCGAAATATTGGAGCACACCAAGAAGTGCCAAGGCTCGTCGTCTTGTCGTTGCGTGTGCGCCGCGGAACTTGATGGAATGGTGAGTTGTGCGTGAACACACAATAAAGGTCAAACTTCTTGAGAACGAAGCGTACTGATGCTGAGAAGTGCTTTCTGCTAGATTCAACTCATCCATTTCCAAAAAAAAATCAGACTACGCTCGCGAAGGGTATACTGACTATAGCAAAACACTCTCCCGAATCGTCATCCCAATCGTTGCTCCGTAAATGAATCTTGGTGCCTTCAACCAATCCCCGTGACTTAAAACACCCCAACACGAACCTAGACAAAGCGGGTATACAACGAAGGGCAGATGTAGCGAGTATGCTATGGCGCGAGAAGACCATTGCGCGGGTGTGAAGCCGGATTCGTGGACGTTGGCCTCGTCTCCATGAATGGAAAAGGTTGGTGGGAAGTCGGATTCGTGGACGTTGGCCTCGCGTCCGTGAACGGAAGACGTTGGTGACTGGTGGGCGAGTGTCGTGATGGACGTCCTTGAGCGTCCGTCTACGCACGGGCTGAGAGAACGATGCTGGCCTGCCGGGGAAGTGATACCATGCGTTGCAGTGAATCCTCTAAGAGGCCAAGATACCGGTATCATCAAAGCGATGGCCCACGAAGATGGCTGCCAAATCCGCAGCAAGAGTCGATCTCAGATGTCCAGGATTGGTCCAGTCTCTGCCAGTGAATCTCCACTTCGTAAACCATGTCTCCCACTGCTCGCTCGTCCTCAAACACACCAACCGACATCTCCAAAGCGCCGAACGCAGGACGCTGTAAATCGGGTATACAAGAAGCATAGATGGCGTAAAAGTGGCGAAACAATATGTGGCGACTCGAGAAGATCCTCTGGTTGATGGCGTCGGTTGGCGTAGATTGGCGCGCAAGTCGAAGTTCGAGAGCTCACTGAAAATGTTCCTTACTAACATGATGGCTAACAGCCTTCTCATCACCCTAGTTTCCGTTAGCATCACTCAAACCTTCTCGAGGAAGCGATGGCAACATACCTCAAACAACCCACAAACCGGACATTTAGCACTCCTACACAACGGCAGCTCATTCGCATTCTGCTGTACCGACAAATTTGAAAACCGCAGATGATCCGGCTCCACTTGCTGCTGCTGCTGCTGCTGCTGCGGAGGGTGGCTCCCAGCATGCGAACTCCGCGAGTTCCGATAGTAGTCCCCGTCAATCGGCGTATCGCTCTGCACGCTCCGCTGCCATTGCTCCACGTTATTATTCGATGAGGAGTGCCGCTGCTGACTCGTCGGCCGCGGCGGATCCGGGTTGGTGACTTGGTAGCTACTGTTCGACGCCCGCCGCGACGGGACACCCTGATCGGGATTCGCGATCTGGTAACTTCCGTTCGAGGCTTGCCGAGAGGGGAGGTTATTGAGATCCTGCGGCAGCCGTGGGCTCTGCCGTGGACTCTGCTGTGGAGGCGGGTGCTGGTACGCTGGATGCTGCGTCTGGTTCGGGGGCGTAGCCTTACGGTCGTGGGGATGTTGCGACGAGGCTGGTGGGGGTTGAAGGAAATTGGTATCGCCCATCATTTCCGCTCGGAAAACCTGCGGCTGGGACTGCGAGTTTGGGCGTAAGGGGGCGGGGCGGAGGTTATCGCCGTTGGATTGTTGGGGCTGGTAGTAAGATCCTGGAAGCTCGCTGACGAAGGTTTGTTGGCCATATTGGCCCGGCATTTCGACGCCAGGGCGGGCGTAGTCGGGGCCTTGGTAGTTGGGTTGTTGGTAGGACGGGGTGTATTGCGAGGCGCGGACGCTGGCGCAGCGGTCGGGCGCGACGTCGTAGTATTTGCCGTAGCCTTTGGAGTCGACGTTTGGGGATTTGAATTGGGAGTCTTCGAAAGTCTGTGGGGAGTGGCCTTGAGGGGGTGGACTTCCGGGTATGCTGTTGGGAGAGGGGAGTGGTCTTTCGACGAATGTGGGATCGCCGCTGGGTCTTGAGGTCTTTAGCTGGCCTTTTTCGAACATGGCGTGCAGCTTGCCCTCGTCGAGTAGTTCTGCTTTGCGCGTGATCCTGTCAATCATGACTTTGCTCGATTGCTTCATCTCCTTCTCCACCATCCCGCCCATCAGAGGTGTGTTGACTTTGATGTTGACGTCCTCTCGCAGATAGAGCCCACTCGCTGGTGTGTCAACACCCAACTCTTTCTGCTCGGGTGGCTCGCCAGGCTGATTCCCTCCTATCTTGTACGTCTGCCGCATGTCGGTGTTCAAAGGCGCATAGATATGTGACTGCATGCCATATGGCTGATTGTGGAAGACGCCCTTGAACTGGATCTTTTTCTTCGCGCCGAAGCCCAGTGCGATGATCTCGGTGATCTCGTACCAGTTCGAGAAGAACTCATCGGAGGCGGCTGTTCGTGGTGGTTCGATCGCTTGGACACCGGTGCTACATGCAGATCGATCAGCAGATGCGTTTGTCGTACACGGTGGAGAGGAGGACTCACACAAGCGGGTTCATGCGTATAACCTCCTCGTGGCTGTGGAGCAAGTCGAGGGCCAGTTGTCGCGGGACATTGGGCGCCAGCGGCGTGATCTTGGTGTAGACGATATGCTTCCCCATCGCGCCGATCGTTGTGCGGAGGTGTTTTGCGACAGTACGGGCAAGTATAGATGGGAAGGAGGAAATCCCTCAAGTGGTACGACGAGGCGCGCCCCGAGGTAATGAGCAATATGTAGTGGTCTGAGGCGCCTGCAGTGGTGGTGCTGACAGTATCATTGGCACTGGCTGGCACTCGAGATGGCTCGAAGCGTATTTATAGCAGTGGGGAGGTCAGCAAGAGTGGCTGCCACGCAAATAACGGCTTCAGTAAAGTCCAGTCCTTGCTCACGAGCTCGTAGCTATCTTGCGCCCGCCTCGACTGACGACTCGAAGGGCGAAAATGTGGCTATAGAGATGAGTACGAAGACCGTCTTGAAGGGCCGGTTTGACATCATCTCTTGGCCCCAAGCTCGAGAGACGGCATGATTTAGAGTTTAGAGCCGCCCTATATCAAGATCAGACCACCTGCTTGGCCTCTACTGTGTCTAGGCCCTCCACAGTCCTTACCATATATCTGTGTCTCATATAAGCCCAGAGCACCGAGTCTGATACTCGATACATCGCGACGAGACATGCATTTGACCTGAAGTGTTGGTTGTACGCGGAAATTCACCCATCCCGGCCTTGGAACGTCAGCACGGCGGCTGTGCCCTCCAGACACAAGATTTGTGATTGCGTTGCTCGCTGGTGCTCTACCGACTCTTGGCTGTGCGATGACGGACACGCAACCTCGCCCTGGCTTGCTTGTGCCGTGTGAGAGATACTGTCACTTCTCTGGAACACGTCGGCCAGTTGTGCCGTGTCACTGTTGCGTGCGACCTCGACGTTTACTTGCGACGTCCCATATCGCACATCAGGTACGTCAGCAAGGTAGGCACACATGAACATACATGTATGCGACTAATAAGTAAGGTATGCTGTTTCTTTCTTTTCTGTGCATTTAACCAGGGCTTCGGTCGGAGCTTCCTTTTGGAGCTGTGGAGAGATCGACGAAGCTGTTTCCGCATTCGAAGCTTCCGAGTTCGTTCGACAACGTCGAGCGGTAAGTATCAATCTGGCATACCCATGAACACCCAAATTCCAGACAAACCTTTGATTTCAGATTTCACAATTCCCAGCTTTCTCACCCATGAACCGACTCCAGCCGTGTGTGAAGCGATCGTGGCTTCCTTGAAATAACCACCAATACCCGAGTCTCCAGCAACACCATGGCTACATCAGCCTTTGGAGTCGGACTCAGCGTCCTTCCTTCTGATCCGATCAAACAACCACCCTCGGCCAGAGTTTCGGAGAAACCACCTTCACTCGAAGATCTAGACGCCATGGAACTCCCCTCCTACGGCTTAACCACCAAATACTCCAAGCCCACCATCAGCACATCCCCACCGAACGACCTCGAACAATCCCAACCGCCAACCACCCAACAAGGTTCCGCCGCAGGCATCCTCCCCACCCTCTGGTACCCCCCCATGAACCGCTACCGCGTCGCCGCCTGCTGCGCCGAATACTTCGCCAACGGCCTCAACGACGCCGCCCCCGGCGCCCTAATCCCCTACATCGAATCCAGCTACTCGATCGGCTACGCCGTCGTCTCCATGATCTGGATCTCCAACGCCGTCGGCTTCATCCTCGCCGCCTTCACTTCCGACCTCATCTGCGCTCGCCTGGGCCGGGCAAAAAGTCTAATGCTCTCGGAGATCTTCGTTATAGCGGCGTACGCGGTGATAGCGTGCCCGGTCCCGTTTCCGGTGGTGGTGGTAGCGTACTGTGCGATTGGGTTTGGGGAAGCGCTGGAGATCGCGTTGAATAATGTGTTTTTGGCGAATCTGGCGAATGCTACTGTGGTGTTTGGGGCGGCGCAGGGGTTTTATGGGGTCGGGGGGACGATTGGGCCGTTGATGGCGACGGCGTTGGTGAGTGGGGGGGTGCATTGGAGTGTTTTTTACGCTATTGCTATTGGCTTTCGGGTGGTCAATTTTGGGGTTGTTGGGTGGAGCTTTTGGGGGTATGAAAAAGAGGGCGTGAGCCAGTTTGGGAATAGTTTGCAGCAGATGGCGAGTCAGCAGGAGGAAAGAGAGACGAGTAAGTTGGGTATGATGCGACGAGCGCTGAGGAATAGGACAACGGTTATTGGGGCTTTGTTTATTTTTGCGTATCAGGGCGCTGAAGTTGCGGAGGCGGGTTGGGTTATCACCTACCTAATCGAGTACGTCTCACCCCCGAGAGTGCGATGCGATGTTCGAGAATATGCTGACGGTGAGATAGCTACCGAGACGGCGACCCAAAGAAAGTAGGCTACGTGACTTCCGGTTTCTGGGTACGCACACCACCCCATCCCCCCAGCTAGCGCAGCCTACTAACCCCTTCCTTTCCCGATTGCAGGCTGGCCTCACCATAGGCCGCTTCGTCCTAACCCACATAGCCACCCGCGTCGGCGAAAAACCCTTCGTCGTCGTCATGACCGTCGGCTGCTTGGCTTTCCAGTTCTTGGTCTGGTTCGTGCCTTCCATCATCGGTGAAGCCGTTGCCGTTGCGATCATCGGTCTGCTCATCGGCCCCATCTACCCTGGTGCTCAAACGGTGTTCACACGTCTGCTGCCTGGGAAACTGCAGGTTTTCGCTATTGGGTTTATCAGCTCAATGGGCTCGAGTGGCGGGGCGTTGGTGCCGTTCTTGACGGGGCTGATTGCTCAGGCGGCGGGGACGTTTGTGTTGCATCCGATTTGCATTTTGTGAGTTGGTGTGGGATGATGCGTTGTGAGATACAGCTGACTTTGTGATAGTTGTTTTGTGTGGATGCTGGTGTGTTGGATGTTCTTGCCTAGGTTGGAGAAGAGGAGAGAGTGAAGCACTTCTCCGTGGTGGATTTGAGCTTCTAGAAGGCAGCGTGATCATATCGTCCAGATCTTCAAAGAGTTATCCGGGACTCCCGCATTCACATCGTCGTCGTCTGCAGACTCTCCATCATCTTCGTTTGAAGAAGTCGGCGAGACCCTCCGCAGTCCAGCACACGTAGCCATCACAGCACCCAACGGATGCCACACTGCACTGCTGATAGGATCATCATGCATCTTGGACTCAGCATCCGGACGATGCTCTCCTTCGATCGAGCCAGGATTCTTCCACATCCTCACGCAACCATCCATGCCTCCAGCCCAGAGCTCGTAGCCATCAGCAGTCGGCACCACATCGACGCCCATCCTCTGTGGCGTGCGAGTTCGGCGACCAGCGAGGAACGATACGTAGCGGGAGGTATTTCGAATATCGTAGACATGCACACCATCGCTCTGCCGTTCTGCTGCGAGGAGGTACGTCCCATCTGGACTCCAGGCGAGCTGCGTGACACCTCCGCCTACGTGGCGTCTTTCGAGGACTGTGTTGGCGATCGAGAACGAGGTCCAGCACTCGGTGTTCGCCACACCGTCGTAAAGTGCGATCTGCCCCTCAGTCGTTCCCGCGGCGAGCAAGCCATCGGGGCTGATACTCAGAGCCATGATCAACCCACTACACCCAGACATTCCACCATAGAGTTTCTTCTGCCTTTTGCTATTAGTAGTTTTGTGCGTAAGCACCGGTCCCTCATTATACCGATGCGCATCGAACACGGAGATCTGATTCCGGCTGCCAGCAACAAAACGTAGTCCATCCGGTGTCCAGACCAAGCTGTTCGGCGCAATATAGGCTTCAGTCATCGGGTCGATGAGCTGGTACTTGGCATTCATGGGCTGGCCAGAGATGGCGTTGATGAGGGTGATTGGCAGGTCGGTGGAGGCTCTCAATAGCACTGCAGTCGATGGGTCGGCGAGGTTGAAGTGAGGGTAGAGGGCGTAGCTTTGCAACGCACTTGGCGATGGGATTGTGCAGGTGGATGAAAGGCCATGTGGCTGTTTGGAGTCGTCGAGGAGATCGATAGGCAGGATGAACGTCCGGAGGCTGGAGTTTGCGCTGTGGGTGATTATTGTGGTGCCGTCGGCGCTGAATTGAGCTTGGTAGAATGGACTATCCTCGAGACCGGAAGAAGCGACACATCGTGGCGTTATGGTGGTGCTTACGCCGTTGTCTTGGGACCCTTCCTCGTGTGGCGAACTGAGGGAGGGGATAATGTCCTGTAGCTCTGGGGGGCCGTTGGTGTCGGGTGCCATGTTGCGGTATTGAAGAAGTAGTTGAAAGGTTTAAGAAATGTCGTACCTCGTTCCGACTGGACTTGCCTTCAATTCTCAGTTCTCTTGGATCGTGGCAGGACCGCATGGAATTGACACTACATTGTCCAGTCTATGGCGATGATCTATGGAGGTCATTGCAAGGACCAGGGACGAATGGGCAAATGTAGTTTGCGTGAGAGAAGAGCTGGCCTTGTAAATCTGAAAGTGCACGCGAATTTAAGGTTTGCACCGGCAGCTTCCCAATTGGGCCAACTTGAGACGACCGAGCTCAGGACTTCTAGATTTTTCTACAGATACAAGATACTCCTTCGAACAACTACACCTCACTCCATCACTCATCCAACCATCGCACCATACTCCCCCTCATCTCTCATCAACACCGCAACAATGGTCAGCCTTTCTGCCCCCGTTCAATCGATGCTATAGCTAATGCGCCTCCTCTCCCCAGTCCGCCATCCTCAAAAACATCAAAGCCCTCGCGCCCCTCCTCGACCGCGTCCTCGTGCAGCGCGTCAAAGCCGAATCGAAAACCGCCGGCGGTATCTTCCTCCCCGACAGCGCGGTCAAAGAGCTCAACGAGGCAAAGGTGTTAGCCGTCGGACCAGGGGCTTGGGATCGGGATGGCAAGAGGATGGCTATGAGTGTCGCGGCTGGGGATAAGGTGTTGATACCGCAGGTACGTGATGGATGAAGTGAATGATGAGAGGTGAGGAACAGGTGACGGGGCGCTGACCTGAGGACAATAGTATGGTGGGAGCCCGATCAAGGTTGGGGAGGATGAGTACTCGATTTTTAGGGATCATGAGTAAGCCCATACCCGAGAAGCTCATGATGAAGATGCACTGACGAGGCATTAGGCTGCTGGCGAAGATCAAGGAGTAGTGGCAGAGTCCGGAGGCCTCTTGTACAACAGCATTCTCGGCGCCACGAGCCCGGCGCACGGCATCGGGCATCTACTGCATATTGAGCGCTTTGTGTTTGCATCGTCACCATGAGTGTACTAAAAAGATACTGTATTGATACATCTCTGCTCTTCGACAAATGTCGATTCAACCAGACTACTGATAGCTGACTATACTGCTGTCTCGGTTCACGCAGCCGGACTCGTGGGAGAACACGGAATCATCGTCTTCTATGGCCATGCTTCCTCCGCAAATGTCGCGGCAACGAGCCCGCTACCTTGAAGCCAGTCCGTGAACGTTCGCAGTCAGAGTATGGGCACAAGGTAGCCGGACCTGGCGTGTGCCGCGACATCTCATGCTTCCTGAGCGACCGTTTCGAGCCGTATCCCTCGCCGTAACTTTTGCTGCAGCCAGGAACAGAACAATGGAACCTTTCCTTGGCCGTCCTGAGGCTGCCGCGAAGGCCGTCATGTTGAGGCGTGATCGGGCACTTCTCGCTGCTGCTCGATGGGTCCGTCTCAGTAGTCGTTAGATCGTCGTCGTATGTGTCATTGCCGTATGTAACGTTATCGTACGTATCGTTATCGTAGGTAGTGTTATCGTATGTCGCGTTGTCGTATGTTTCCTCGGTATTGAAGCTGCTCGCGAGTAGAGTGGAATGGTAGCCAGCAGACCCTTCAGCAGTTGGCCCGCAACTGAACAGCATTGCCACATCGGTGTCGTCGAAGAGACCGGGCGTGACGCTGTTGCCGTAGCTGGCATGGGAGAAGCCAAGGTCTGACCATGTGTTAACACTGTCGGTGTCGTACTCGGCTGGCCAGAGTGCTGGCGTAGTCGTGAACTGATCAGTCTCCGAAAGGCCCGCGTATGGGCCAAACTCGAAGTCGTCTGGCGCTGGCACATTTGGTTGGTAGCCCAATGTCGTTCCACAGAGCTGATGCGGGTCAGCAGGTGCGATATCCGTCCGGGTTGTCGACAATGCGTAAGGCGCGAGCGCGTTCGATCCGTAGTTTTGACTGAACCAAGCATCGTCGTTGTCCTCTAGTGAAAATAAATCGTCGTCGGGCGAACACAGAAAGTCAAGGAGATCGTCAACCAATGGGCGGAGTAGGCTGTCAGTAGAGCAGTGAGTCTGCCCTGCCGCATCGTATGAAGGGGTGCTGACATATTGAGGATTTATCGGAGCCTGGAGGCTTTATCCTGCCTCCACAGGGAGTGGGTGAAGTGATCGAACCACCTGTCGTGTGGCCGAAGTTGAAGGTAAGCTGCGAGGTACTTCTCTTTGAGCCAAAGCAATCGCAAAGGCGGTGCTCTGGATGAGCAGCTAGAGAGCAGAGAAAAGAGCGAAGAGGGATTCAGAGGTATGAAATACCTTCGTCGAGCGCACTCCTCAGGCTGGCGGTGCCCTGTCTCCGCAGCACCGCCGAGATGCAGGTGTGGTGGGATGAGGTACTATTGGTGACCGCCATAGCCTTTGCCGTACGCCTCCCGCTGGAGAGAGCGGTGCTATTCGCCAGCTCCCGACGGCCACACGGTGAGGCAGCCTTGCAGTACATGTACCTTTGGTCGACTAGCGGAGCTTGGTCTGAGTTGCCCAACACGTCCCTACCAAAGAAGACCTCGTGGACCAAGCACATAAACGCGTGTCAGTAGAACATCAGCAAACGACCTCGTCAAATGCAATTGTAGGATACAGTATGTCGTAACTCAATACACCCCCTCATCCAAAACTCGTCTCAAGTGCACTTATGTACCTTCCATCGTCTCATGCAACACCATCATGGCTGCTCCAAACATCCTCCAATCCTCCCCATGCTCACTTGTTCTGGCTGCCCATCTCACGCTCCCTCTGCAACTGCGCCTCAGTCTTCTGGTTGCCATGCGAGATCAGCTTATTGAGGAAGCTCCCCGGCTTGCCCTCGTTGTGTCCGTCACGCTCAGCCTTCTCGATCTCGCGCTGCAGGTGGCCAGCTGTCTCGTCGTCGACATCGTCTTCGTTTTCGACGTCGTCGAGGTTGGCTGGGGGATGTCAGCATAAGTCTGTTGACCAATGGGAAGGAGGCGGGGGTGGAGGGTATGGCATACGATTCTTATCATGCATCGACAGCTTCCGCTTCAGCTTCTCCCTGATGTTCTGCATCGTGGACTGTCGTCGGACGGAGGAGCAGGTGCACTGCTCAGGTGGGGTGGTGGAGCTTGCTGTCGTTGACGTTATCTTGACGGGCTGTTGTGAGGTTCAATGGCAAACTGAGATAGTTGTCTTTCTGAAAGAAGCCTTTTTCAGGTACGACTAGGTTGGTTCGGCAGTGGTAAAGAGCTGGGTGCGGTGTAGGAGGACGGCAGAAGAAGCAGGTCCAGAAAACTGGAGACTTGAAAGGAACCCCGCCAACGCCACATGCAGGGCAGCGACTGCATTCACAAAAGAAAGTGGTCTCGGCTGGGCTTTCGGAGACAGCTCCTGCCTGTTTCGTGCATTGAAGGATTCAGGCGCGACACAAGCATCGACATCTGCCAAGCAAGTCCACATGCAGCAAGATCACGGCACGGAGAATTTGTGGTACTTTGGTACTGCATCCTGGAAGGCTGGTCCAGCTTCATATTTCCCTCACAGCTCGGAGCGAGACGCGTGCGTCGACGCGTCCAGCTGGGCAAACCTTTGGCAACACTATGACCGGCGAGAACAAACGAATCGAGGAATACGCACGACGGGAGCATAATCCTACGACATAATGCTCCACGAAGTACTTCTCGCCCTCTCTGGCCACCCCTCGCCGTGGTTTGTCGACCAGCAAACCAAACCTACCCAGGACGACGCCGACTTCCCACTACTCTCGCCGTCCGAAAAGGCGCTGCTTGCTTCCATCGGCCAAGTGTCGGAGCTACATCGCAAGTTACGGCGGCACATAGAAAGGATAACCATTGACCACCCTTCGACCATCTGTCGAGCCGTTGCCACATCCATACAGGAAACGCACCTTGCTCGCTTCCAGGACCACATTATTGCAGTCGACCGCAGGATCTTGACGAAAGATGCCACGATCGTGGGAGCGTACGACATTGTGCCTCTCGCTGGAGTTGTTGGGGAGTTCGATGCCTGGCACCGGAGGATGGCTTGGTATTGGGAGCTCGCTAGTCTCATGCAACCAACCCACACGGACTTGCGGAAATGCACTGGTGCAGGCTTGATTGACAGACTACGGTCTGAAGCGCAGACTGGCTTCCCGGATATCGAGCAGGCGGCGATCGAGCTCAGCAAGGTTGCCGAGACAGCATGGTTGCGACAAGTGGCTTCCTGGGTGCTGTATGGGAAAGTGCCGGCCTTTGGAGCGGCGGATTTCTTCGTCAAAGTCGAAACGATGGATAATGGAGAACGGTGCTCGAAAGATAAAGACCTGCTGCCAACATTTGTTGCCTCATCGACCGCATCATCCATCCTGTTCATCGGAAAGTCTCTCCTGCAGGTTCGCAGGTACGGACGACAAGCTGTGCGTTCTGTTGATAATACTCCCATATCTGAGCACGAGCTGGTATCGAGACATTTACAGCACATCTCGACACTCTCGCTACCGATAGTGCCGTCCCAGCTCTCGAAAGCTATCTCGTCGGTTCGGACGTCCCTGTCTCAGAATGTGCTCCAACATCTGCTCCCGATGGAAGTTGTGCTGAGACTCTTGTCATGCATCAAGCAATTTATGCTGCTCGAAAGGGGCGAATTTGCTGTAGCTTTGATCAATGAGGCAGACAGCCGGCTTCAAGCCCGCCAGCAGAGCATGGGACGACTGCTGCAGCAAGATCCGGTCAAAGCTCTCAAAGGACTTTCCATTAACGATGCCGAGTTTCACCAGACGTTGTCCAAAGTATGGAAAGTGTTAGCTTCACAGGACGAAGACGATGAAGACGAGGTATTGAACTTTGCTCAGAAGCACATCACACTATCAGCACCTACACGCCAGACTTCTCGGCCGTCTACTTCCGACAGCGTCAACAGATCTGCTCCGACTCTGAGCACTATCAACTTCGACGATCTCTTGTTTCCAAGCTCGGTAGTCTTGGGTATGACGATATCGCCACCACTGGACCTGTTCATCTCGCCCGGAGAGCTCGAGATGTACTCGTCTGTTAGCGCATACCTCTTGAGTGTGAAGCGAGCACATGTCAGACTCTCCGATTTGTGGCGCAGGACTGTAGCACGGCGGGAAGGCGCTCCTGCGCGTGCGAGTCTGCCGGGTCAAGCCGCGAGGTCGGAGGATAGAGAAAGATTTGCGAAAAGGCGCACAGCCACTCGCAAAGTCTGGGCGACATGTAGCGCTACGGTATTCCTCTTGTCGGAAACGTCGGCGTATTTCGAGGGCGAGATCATCCGGGAGTCCTGGTCGCACTTCGAACGATGGGTCAAAAGTTCATCTCAGACCGACGTCTCGGAGCACTCTTCGGCTCAGCTGGAGACCGATGCAGAACCCCAAAACGTACCACGGGATCCCGAAACCCTCGCGTTAGGCCACAGAGCTTTCCTCACCTCTCTCGTCTACGCACTGCTACTAAACGACATCCCATACACCAAAGACCTACGATCTCTACTCGGTAACGTAGACGGCCTTATCGCTTTCTTTAACCGCCTGCTGGATATCCAGCAGAAACTTGACATAGAGCACGATGCAGATGGTGAGACAGAGTACACCATGGACGAAGAGCGTCGGATAGCGCTAGAGCTGGATCGAGCACGGAAGAAAGTCGACAGCGACTTAAAGTCTGTTGTGAATAGACTGAAGCAGCTTGATCAGGAGCGCATCAGATCTGGGAGGTATTTGAGCGCTACGGGGGCGGAGAGTGGTGGGTTTGAGCCATGGAAGGGTGGAGGTGTTGATCGGTTGTTGATGAAGTTGGAGTTTGGGCGGATGACTGGGGATGAGTATGACCTTGTTTGACGAAGATGTACGACGAACACTAGGATGCTTTGGCGATGATGGGAGGGTGCATAGAGGTGTGGTCACTTTAAGGACACAGATGCCAAGAGCTCTCGACCTCACTTCTTCCATCAACTACAACAGCATTTCTTTTATGTCATGAACAGTGATCCCAACATGACGCCTCAACTGTAGCACCATCTCATCGAACCTGCATGAGGTATTAGGACGGGCATCAGATTGGGAGATGCAGCACATGGCCTCCCAAAATCTATTGCAAAGTTCGAGCCTGCCACCTGCCCAGCCGGTCTACGTGTTGAGAGGACATACCGCTCAGATCCATGCAGTGCACTTTCTGAAGGAGAACTTGAGGCTACTATCTGGAGATGCTGAGGGCTGGATCGTTCTCTGGGATGTCCCAATACGGCGTCCGGTAGCTGTGTGGCAAGCGCACAAGGATGTGGTCTTGGGGGTGGGAAGTTGGGAGGACGACAAGATCATCACGTAAGTCTGATATCTGAAATCACCGGTACTAGCATCCTGATCCGATGGACAGGCATGGCAGAGATAGCAAGCTTCATGTCTGGCAAATGAAGCCAGAAGATGAACGGGACTCTTCCACGACGCTGCTAGTAAACGACTCAACTACCGAACGAAAGCAACCTTGGCTATTGCACACTTTAACGTTGAATACGTTGAACTTCTGCTCGTTTACTATGTGCCCGGAAGTCCTGCCAAAGCACGAAACGAATGTCAGTCAAAGCCAGAACGGCAGCATACTGGTAGCAACACCTGGAATACAAGATGGCTTCATCAACATCACCTCCCTCCCCAACGAAGCCCGAATAGCCACTATTGTGACTCCAAAGGACGTGAAGACCGGCATGCTCATGGCAGTCAAGGTCATGTACCACAACGCCGCCCTGGCGATCATGGCTGGCTACGAAAGCGGACACACCGCTATATGGCAGCAGAACGCCCACGGTCACTGGCAAACAACTTACGTCAATAAAGCGCATTCTCAGCCCGTACTATCGCTCGACGTCTGTACAATATTGAAATGCTTCTTCACCTCGTCAGCAGATGCGGTGATTGCTCGCCACCCTGTGCCAGGTAGCAAAGTAGAGACCAAGTATGTGCAGACGAAGCATGCCGGTCAGCAAGCACTCACGGTTCGGTCGGACCAGAAGATCTTTGCTACTGCTGGCTGGGATGGTAGAGCTCGTGTGTATTCTACTCAGAGCATGAACGGATTGGCTGTGCTGAAGTGGCATAAGGAAGGCTGCTATGCGCTCGCTTTCGCCAATATACTTGATGACGACGGACGAGAACCGAAACCGGATGGCGACGAAGGCGCTGCTTTGACTAAACGCGACCTAACAGTTTCACAACAAAGAATTGAGAAGGCGAAAGCGACACACTGGCTGGCTGCAGGAAGCAAAGACGGCAAAATCTCTTTATGGGATATCTACTGAAGGTTCTGACGATCAGCCCAAGTTGAACTCGGAAGCTCCACCCATGGACTTCAACTTCGCTTGCGTCCTTCTCCGCCCGGCTTCTTTATCAGTAGGCGTCTGATCCTCGAAATCATCGTCAGCACGCCCACGCTTCGTCGAGCCTGCTGCAGCTCTCCCAGCTGAGGCCTTCCGAGCATCGTTGCTCTTCCGGCCCTCGTTCTGACCAGGTCTCTGACCAGGCACTCGGATGCTACCAGGCTTATCACGCAGCGCGAAGGCCTTCGCAAGATGGCCAAAATGGAGTTGCCCCATGTCGAAGATGCTACGTTCGGCCGCGACGTGCGTGGCGTAGGCACGAACGTGGCTTTGGAACGCCCGCCTAGCCTGCTCAAGGTGCTTAGGATGCGCAAGCGCCCAGCGTTCGATGTCAAGCTGCCAAGTAGTCGCAGCTTCCTGCCAATCCTTGTCTCCAACGACGCCTATAGATGGCGAGAAGCCTTTCTTCAGCATTTCGTCGGCTCCATGCCTAGTAATGTTTCGTGGTCCGCAGTCCTTAAGTATATCCACGTAGCCTTCTTCACATCCGGGAGCCAAGAAGATCATGGCTCTGCCATCCCTTCCAGCACGTGCTGTTCGCCCGACACGATGTAGATGGTCGTCTTTGCTGAATGGTGGGTCGTACTCGATGACGAGGTCTATGTTGGGTAGATCCAGACCGCGTGATGCCACATCGGTGCACACAATAACACTTGGGTCTGTGCATTTGGTGAACGCCATCAAGGTTGATGTTCGGGTGGATTGTTGGAGAGAGCCGTGTAGTCTGAAGAGCTGGACCTGGTTCTGGTCGCTTGATATCGCGGTGGCCAAACCATGTGTTCGTGTCTCGGAGATCGAGTTGCCCTGGGCGATCTTGTTTGAATGCTTAGGGATGGACTGCTGTGTCGGAGTAGCGTCATCCTTAGGTTCAGCGGCAGCACCCTCACCGGCGGTCAGGGATTGCTGTGTTAATAGATCAAAATGGAAGTCGACACTGTCGGCGCAACTTATGAAGACCACGCATTTTGCCACACTACCTTTCCTTTTGAAAGCCTGTCTCAAGGTAGCAACCAGCGTAACAAGCCTTTGCTTCGAAGGTACGAGGACGTAGCTTTGCTTTAATTGCGCCGGTGCGCTGAACGCTGCTGCTTTGTTTTCTGAGCTGGCATCCGCAGTGCTCATATCTTCGTCTACAGCGATCGAGGCAGCATCCTTCAATGTCGTATGTTTGAGCTGCTCGACATTCCCTTTCAGCGTTGCAGAGCACAATACTGTGCATCTACGCTCTGGTAGGTCTGCCAGCGATGAGTCTACGACTTTCTTGCGTCGCAGGTTCAGCACGCCAACAATTTTCTGGATGTCCTTTTCAAATCCCAGTTCCATCAGTCTATCGCCTTCGTCGAGTACTAGCCATCGCACTTTGCTCACATCGAGCACTTCGGTGTTGTCGATGTGATCTGCCAAACGTCCCGGAGTGGCTACGAGGATATTCATCCCTTTCCGTAGCCGCGCCTTCTCCGACTTCTTCTTCTCACCTCCTATGACCGTCCCGGACACGATCCAGTGACAGCAAGCCAAGAGACTCTCGAGAACAGCGCTGATCTGCTTCGAAAGTTCGCGAGTAGGGGATAAGACAATTGCGAAGAGGCCGCTTTCTCTGTTGAGGCCAGTTCCGGCAGTCTTCATCTGTTTCGACAGCTGCATGAGACGTTCCACAATCGGAAGCAGATATGCTAGGGTCTTTCCTGAGCCAGTCTCCGCTTGAATGAATGCGTCGGCATGGGCAGCGCAAAGCTGTTCAATAGCTTTGCGCTGAATTGCTGTGGGTGCCTTGATGCCAAGCTTGCGTAGCAAATGGGCTGCAAGGGTAGGCGATAGACCTAAAGACGTAAAGTTTGCGAGCTCGTCCTCCAGTGGTGCGTTGGAAGGTTGCACTATCTCCTCAGCCTCCATGGCAGGCTTTGGATATGACGGCGCGGATTGTGGGTTGAAAGAGAATAGGGACGAGATAACACCGTCCTTCGGTGTTTTGGATGATCCGTGTATAGTCGTAGCCTGTCCAGAGCGGTTTATGCCTGCAGATGGGCGATATGTGCTCTGCAGTCCCTCGGCATCCTCGATTCTGGGGCGCTTCGCTGGTCGAGGATTCGGGAGGATGAGCCCTTCGTCTTCACTTCGAACCTCGTCAAATCTTGGCATTGAACCTACGGCCCTTTCCTGCGCCTTCTTTCTTCCATACTGGAAAGACTTCTTTGCAGTGTGCCTGTCTTTCCAGCCTCCTCCTCGGAAGGACTTCGTAGAAGCAAAGGCGTCTGATGGGAGTTCAAAGTTGAGGAGCATGCCATCATCCGCCATCTTGCTGTCGCCTCTCGGGTCTGGGTTCAGGCAGCGTAGCAGAAAGAGTGGCAATATGGTACTCGAGATATGTTACTTTCTGGGAGAAGTATGTACTTCTTCAATCGATCGACCCAGGCAATTTGAGGTGTCTCGCTAAATTTGATGGCTGACTTTGCACAACCGCGAGCGGTATACTCGCATGGAGGGTTGGTGTTCCTTTGGAGAAGATTCGACTGCGACTTTTTTCCCCAGGTTGCTTGCGGTCTTGAAAATTGCCACGACGTCTCTTCGCGGTTAGACTAGGCTAGCGTAGAACTACGGATAGATCCCTACATGAAGCTTATCTTGGAGAACAACAAAGTACAATTGAGTATATCATTCTCGAATTCGAACTCGACTCCGAATTACGCTGCAGAACACCTCACACCATCTGCCAGCTCTACCATGGCCTGATTGTCGCAGCCTGCGGCCATGAATCGAGGAACTGGCCACCATCAAACCCTCTCAGTGCGAGACGAACCGCTGCGTAGTCCTCGGCTGCCACCTTGAGGTATACGTCCAGAGTCTCATGGTCGAGACGACACGAATATCACCGACATGCCTCACCGGGTTCTGGTCGGCTTGCGACTAAGAGTCCTTCCTGGGCTTAAGGAGCAGCTACTGCGTGCTCGTCAAACAGTCTCTTTGGCCACACAAATCCGAAGGCAGATCCATGTCTTCCGCAATGTCCCGCCTTTGCGAGAGCACAGACGAGGCCTATTGCTTCATGGTGAATCCGTGGGCCTCGTACCGACTATGGGTGCTCTCCACGAAGGACACATATCTTTGATGCGACAAGCTGCGTCCGAGAACGACAGGGTGTTTGTCTCGATATATGTCAACCCAACACAATTCGGCCCCACCGAAGATCTGGACAGCTACCCGAAGACGTGGGAGACCGACATGGAACAATTAGAGGCTCTAGATGTGGAATTGAAAGGCAACGGGAAAGGCCGCATCGAAGCAGTCTTTGCTCCAATGACCGGCGTAATGTACCCCAACCTGCCCCCGGACTCTACATTACCAGGCGTTGGCTCTTTTGTCACGATCACTCCGCTCGCCCACTTGCTTGAAGGTGCTAGCAGACCCGTCTTTATGAGAGGCGTGGCAACAGTATGCACGAAGCTCTTCAACATTGTGGAGCCGGAGCGGGTGTATTTCGGACAGAAGGATATACAGCAGACTGCCGTGATCAAGCGAATGGTCAGCGATTTCCATATCAATACTGAAGTTTGCATTGGTCCGACGAGCCGGGAACCAGATGGGCTTGCTATGAGCAGCAGGAATGTTTACCTCGGAGAACGGCGACGAAAGGCTGGAATCGTGCTGTGGCAGTCACTGAGAGCTGCCGAAGACGCGTACAGTAGGGGCAAGTGCGATCGAGATGAGATTCTTGCTCTGGGATGGGACATCGCCAACAGGATGATGATGGAGCAAGATGCTTTGTCTGAGACAGAACGGGCGAGGTTCGAGGTGGACTACCTCTCGCTCGCTGATCCGCAGACACTGGAAGAGGTTGACCGGGTTGACGACACCAGGGGAGCCATCTTGAGTGGTGCAATCATCATGCTACCATTGGAGGCGACGACGGATGGCGAGAAGCTTGGTCGTGAGAGGGACACCAAGCGTGTCCGCCTGATCGACAATATTACTCTTACGGCTCGAGTACGATAGAAAAAAGCCAGTCCGCAATTACAATCTCTGTCTCCCTCCCGAGCTACCGATCAAAAGAAGTAACAGTACATCAGCCCGAAGATTATTAGTTTGAAGGAAAACGTTTACGTCTTTACACGTGCCGGGAAGGGAACCCTGTTCTCCCTGCTAGTCATGGCGCCGTCGAGATGTTTTCTAGCACTGTGGTCGCAGATCGACCAGTCGGCTCCATCGAGAACGTTTTGAGAGCGGTTTTTCGACTGCAATTTCTTGTGGTCGATAGCCTGCCGTTCCATGCTGTCCTCTACTTCGCTGCTAGAGCCGCTTTCACAGCTGGAACCTCTTCATCTACCGGCAGAATACTTGGTATCGGGCCAACGGGAGTGATGCCGAAGGGATTGATCTGCTTGTGGCTTTGAGTGTAGTGCTTCTTGATGTGCGTGAACTCTGTTGTGCTGCCGAAAGCATCCACGTTCCAGTAGAGGTTGCGAACCCACCTTGAGTATACACGCGTCAGCTTGCATTTCCAGGTAGGCACTAAACCAACTTACTCGTGAAGTGCTGGATATCCGCTGCGGATGTCACGGAGGTTGCACTTAAAGTGCTGTACGTAGACTGGAGCCATGTTAGCAAGATATTCGTTCTCGCTGATGGGCCTTTCGGAAATCAATGCTTACCAGCGTCGAATCGAATGATGGTCTGCAATCATGTTAGCAGCTTCCCAAAAGCGATACAGGATGCCCGTTTGCCTACTGTATAGAGTCTGACGTCTGCCTCAGTGAGTCTGTCGCCGTGATAGTATGGACCAGAGGATTTTGAGAGATCATCTTCGGCTCGGTCAAGCGACTTGAACAATGTTGTGACTGCCTTCTCGTACGCTTCTCCGGTACTGTAGGTTCTGTCAACAATGCTTGAAGTAATATCGATTTAAACTGGGAGAACTCACGTTGCGAACCCGCTCTTGTAGACACCATTGTTGATGTCGTTGTAAGTCCACTCATTAGTCTCCTCGATCTTCGCTTCCAGGTCCTTGGGTAACAGATCTACACTCTTGTACTTCTCAGGGAGGATGCTGTCAAATCCGTGGTAGAACATGCGGATGATCTCGCTCGACTCGTTGTTGACGATTCTGTTTTGCTTCTTGTCGTAGAGGGTTGGAACAGTGAAGCGGCCCTCGTAGTCTTTGTTGTTCTCGAAGTAGATGTCACGCAGATGCGCATAGCCATCGTGCAATGGATCCGGAGTCGTGTTCTCGCCTGGTTCGTTGTCATCCTTGGTTGCAAAACGCCATCCTTTCTCCGCCATATGCCAATGGACGGATGTGAAGGGGATGATGTCTTCGAGGCCTTTGAGCTTTCGAACAATCAATGCACGATGGGCTAAGTTACGTCAATCGTTGCGGCTCTATGAACTGGGCGCTTTGTCACTTACCCCATGGGCATGCGTAGGAAACATCTGGTTGATGTTAGCTCACTCACTGCCCTAGATCTCGAGATGGCTACTTACATAGATGATAGCGATCCTTCTCTGCCGGGAAGTCGTCGGACCCAACCCAGTTGCGGAAGACGGACGACTGTCGCTTGAACTCGCCGGATTTGTCCTTCGGGTCAACCCAGTTTAGAATGTCCTTCTTGTTTTCAGACTACAGGGTGTCAGTACGCACCATATGGTCCTTTGGCATTTGCCACGCAGCATCCCTTACCGCCATGGTTGCCCTGTGTGCGCGAGTGGTGATGTTGGGCTTGAAGTGTGATGTGAATTCTCTGGATCTGAGGACAGCTCTGAGCATTTATCGAGAAGAAAGAGTATACCAGCACACAGCTCGTCCAAAGTATACCAATGGTATGCACTGTGCTGAGGCACGAATGATGACTATTGATGACAGATGGTTGTGAAGAAACGCCAAGAGGTCTCGCCACCAAATCGTGATGCGCGCTATTGGAGGCTTCAGGAGGACATGGAGGAGAAGAGGAACTCGTTCGCAACGCTTTCTGAGATTATACATTTCTACGATATATGGACCCATTAACTTCTAACACAGGCAGCTACCAGACAAGAAGTCGCTGATCGTGTAGTCTGGATATTCGTAGCCGATCTCGGTATACAGCCCGTCCGCTGGCAGGGGCTCACCATGGATAGGCAGTTCCATGTGGTCCTTGGGAACACCATCCATCCTTGCGATCGCAAGCCACTGCAATACTGGCCGCTGCCCGTAGCCAAACGGATCAACGCCAGGACTCCATGCATCGGCAGTAACAATTCCCAGCTCCGAGTCGCTTGAGGGACAGGCCGTGGTGAAAGTGAAGTACATCCAGTCTGCGCTGTGAGCGTCGACCAGATGCCATATGCCGTGGACTTGCATGCCGGAGTCTTTGTGGGTGAATGGAAGACCCTCACTACGAATCAAGTCAGCAAGGAAGCCGGGATCGAAACACTCGAGTCAACATACCTCGCGGTCTCAAACTGTACGTTCGGGATGTCCTTCCAGTAGTACGTGAATTGCTCTGGTACAACCAGTTTCGCGCCAATGGCAACGTAATCCGCTGCACCGAGATTGTGGTCATGGTGGTGATGTGTAACCAACAGATGTGTTACGGAGCGATTGAACGTCTCCTGCACGTAATGGATCACCAGCTTACTTTGGTGTGGAGGAGCATCCGTCACCATCACGGCGTCGTCGAAGATTGCCAGTATCGTCCTGTAGACGGTGTTGTCCTCAAACGTCAGGTGGTAGAGATTTGGCAAGCTGGGGATCGGCTTGATGACTTTCAGGGCCGGCAATGTGCCAGAGTACGGACCAGCATAGATGAAGTTCTGCGAAGATTCGAAGATCTCTGCTGGGCTGAAGATCTCGGAGTGCTGGGCTGGGACTGGAGGTGCGCCAGAGAATGTTTGATTGCTGATGGCAATCGGTAACCCTTCGAAGAAATCCGGACTGAGGGATGGATTGATTTCGAAGGTATCGAACAGAATCTCCTGAAGCATCAAGTCTTCGTTGTACAGCAATTTCACATTCTGTGGAAGACTGATGACATTAGCTGTGGTGTAGTTGTACATCACAACATCGTTCGTTGAAGGACCAAAGATTGGATGGTTTTCGTAAGCTCGAACTCGAGCCGGCAGGTAGGTCTCTGGATCAAATATGACGGTAAGATTGATCGATGAGTCCGTGATAGCAGGGTGGAACCGCCCATCGTTGATCTCTATGGCTGACGTCGACAGAGTGCCATTAGCAGATTGCAGTTTGCGAACGATTGCTGGCGAAAATCGCCACGCGTCTCGGACCAGCACATCCGCATAGAAAGCTAGTAGCAGATCTTTTAGTATCTTTCTGTTCTGCAACAGAGAAGGAGGTCTCTTACGGTCTGTATAACCAAATGGCACAATCGATGGGGCGAACAAGAACATGTTACCAGCGGTGAAGCATGCATACCCATCTAGCCCGCTTCTGACTACCAGCGAAGACTCCGGCATCTCTAGCAACGTTCGTTGGAACGTCCAGTAGTCGCCCAAAACATCCTTGCGATCGATTCGCTGGACGACAATTGACGGATCGCTCAGATCGTAGGAGATCGTCTGCTCTCCGGCAGTTGAGATTCCGGTATCTGCTACTCCAGGTGTATTACTCTCAGCCAAGCTGAAAGATCTGTAGATGCTGTAATTTATGAGCAAGGTGGACTCTGGCCTATGAGAGGGTCATTGGGAGACTTACAAAGCATGCGATGAAATGGTCTTCACACTCTCCAGCACACCCTGGCCGCCCAATGCTCGAATGCTCCTGTCGAGGATGCTTTCTGCGGACAGATCACTGTACTCCCAAGGGCTTCCATACGGGTGCTCATGCGCAGCTACGACAGAGGCTGAGATTGAGACGAGAAAAACCCAAGCAACAGACAGGCTGAATCGGAGAGGGTTGCAGTACGCCATCGGGCTTTGAGAATGACACTCAGCACGCCCAGAAAACAAAGATTCTCTCGCATATGAAGAAATAGGAAGTCTGCAACTCAACTCCCGAAGTCTTCGAGTCAGGATGCCGTCAAGCCACCATGCAGGTTCTAGTGACACCGACCCCCGGCTCTGCATAGTACAAACTTGTTGTACGTCGGGCGCAATTGTTCAAGCCGTCATTGACCCAGCCCTGCACTTGTTGGAGAAGCATGGACGGACGGAGGTCATCAACGAAGGTCGCCTCGGTTGCAAGCACGTTTACGCCACAGACAGGGGTAGATCGTACCGCAGTTCGATCCAATTGCAAACAAGACGATCTGTGTCACTGTCGGTCTCACCGGGCACGAAAGACGACATCTCGAGATACCGAACGATGTCATATCATGCTGGTGTTTGGGAACACGAGACTCTGGGACAACATTTTCGAGGTATGTCCCTCTGGCGTTCTAGAATAAGGTTGTTCAAGGGTCTGTGTTTGGGATCATGCAATCTGTGGCGGTCTGTCTACACCACACGACAGCCTTTCATGGACCCAGGCGACAACAGCTCAAAGCTTCCAATGCAAGTTGAGTTCTACTTCGTGGGTGGCGGCGGCGGCGGCGTGACTTTTGCTCCGATGTCGATGAGGAAAGCAGCGGCATTGAGCTCTGCGTACACTGGAAGAAATGTCAGCGTTAGAATCGAGAGCACCGCTCGCAACACGATCTCGATACCTTGTGTGATAATGAACGGGAATTCGTTGCCCTCAGGCGCAGGTGTCGTTTCCAAGATGGTGATGCCCAGAACAGGTTGCGGCTCGAAAGTTATCTCGAATCTAAAGGTAACAACATCACAGGTCCAGTAGATGTTGAGTGGCTTGTAAGGAGTGCGAGCCTGCGCTGCATTGGAGCTTATAAACTGAGTTCTGTTCGCAAGCGTTGGACCAAGCAGAGGAACAGGGCCAACGCCGCCTACCACCCGAACGACCGGCGTTAGCGATGATGTCGAGTATCTAGGGAGTGTGGCAGCTGCATACCACCGTTGATGATCGATGCCACGGAACCAGAGGTATCCACAACGTCCTCGGCGATCAATGCATTCGCTAGTGTCTCGTTGAACCCATCTCCGTTGGTGAGTTGGATGAAGTTCTTTACGAGCTCATATGCCGTATGTTTGGTGAGACAACCATTACCGGCACCAAACCCAAAGATCGGTAGTGCTGATACATAGCTCTGGAACGCTGAAACGACAGCAATGGCACAAAGAAACCGCATGTTGCTTTCGTCAGGCCTCGATGACTCGAGGGTATAGAGATTGTGTGGACGTGATGAAGTAGAACTACTCAACTGTCAGATCGTCAACGTTTACCGATGTATAGACTCGATTGGACTGCAGTCAACCAAGAGTTCGGTTCCAAGATGATAGAAGTGTTAACGTCATTAGAAGCTCAACTTGATCAGCCGTTACCGAACGAAGACATCCATGGCCTGTTATGGACTCTGACTGCCAGTATCTTGAGCTTGCCCTCAAGGATGCTCATCCCTGTCAGCGGTTTTCTCCAGCTTTGCCGTCTGACCTGCAGGCAGCGGCTCACCTGCAGGCAGCGGCTCACCTGCAGCTGTACCTCCTAGAAGCGAGAGCTAATGCAGCACGTAGAGCTTACCCCAAGTGTACATATGCATAGCTGGATCTGTCAAGCCTCCGATACATGTGCCTGAAGTTTCTCAGGACCAACGTGCACCTGCATCGGATCTCCATTTCACGTCATCATTTGTCCGTGGAACGTCGATCGACGGATCTGTGCGACCGCGCTGTTCATCTTTCATGGCTTGGCCCCAGTGTCTGGTTAGATGATCTTGTGGTGTCAGTACTGTCATAATGCACATATTTGCTGTGTTCGATCACGAGAGGCGGCTCCGTACACACTACACTGATGTTCGATCAAGGTGTGCTTCAGATTTGCGGGAAAAGAAGGGTCAGATGTTGTTGTAACCTAAGCGACCCTCTGCCATTCAATCTATGTGTGGACCGATCTAACCATGTCATGATAGTCTAACGCGACCAGATTGCGTGGTGTGATACTCCTCGTAACATCGAAAACTGTAACCTTGCCAGCTCGGACGCGTTACTCCTCAAACTTCTCATCCACCCTTGTGAGCAGTTCTGCAAAGATCAAAGAGTCGCCGTAGTCTTCGTCGTAAGTTCGGATCTCTCTGATCTGCAAGCCCGCACCATTGAGCAACTTATCGAAGTCTGCCCTCGTCCTTTCTTTCGCTGCTAGCATCGTCATCATCGCCAGGTCCATACTGGCCTGCTTCCACGAGACCCCGAGTTGCGGCATCACGACTTCGTCCAGAATCAAGACCGAATCGTGGGCCATTGCTTTGGAGAGCTGCGATAGGATCGTCTTGGAGTCAGCATCGTTCCCTAAATAACGGTAGTGTCAGCGTTATACTTGGTACACTTGAGTCGATCGAAATTTTTCAGAGCAACCTGCAGAATGGGCGACTGACAGTTGTGTATGACATTGCGAAGGTAGTAAACTTTGGCTCCGGTGATCGGTTGCTCTTGCATGAAGTTGTGGGGTTGGACGGTAATGTTCAAAGACTCTAGCTCCTCGCGATTGGACAACATGTTCTGGACGAGCTCCAGATCCTCGATTACGATCCGACCCTGGAGATTGGGCTGGTCTTTGGCCATGGAGAGAATATGTCAGCAGGTGTCTCATATTTCCCAGGGAGAGGGGTCTTGCTCGATGCAGAACTTACGATTGCGAAGCTCGATCGATTGATGTCCAAGACCCTGCAGAACAAAAGGCAAAAGGATCAGCAAGTGTCTCGGGAGTTTCGAGGACTCTAGAAGGTCTCAAAGCACTACACGAAGTCCGATCGCGTCTCGGAGAGGCCTTGTGCTCATTATTGCTTACCGCTCCTACGTCGCACATCATCACTCTCCCCAGCTCAACATCCTCTGCAGACAGCTCGAAGTCTTGCAACGACGACGAGGTCTGGCCATCCCAAACACTACGCTGGCCCATCCGTTGAGCCGCCATAAACGCCTGGCCTGCTGCGGCGTTCTTGGGGTTGTGTTTCCGCCATTCGAACACTGGCATGTCCGTCTTGTAGGCCAGGTTGAAAGGGGTGACTGTGGACGATGGAGGATTTTCGTAGCGATTGTTGGCTAGGAATTCAGGTATGGCTTGATAGGCTCGAGTCATTGTGAGAGAACTTGGAAAACGTTAGGCTCGGTAAACCGCTCGATATACGTCGAAGCGACAATCTGAATTGACACTTACTAGTGTTTAATGCCTGCGGCTGTGCCAGGCTGAGCGAGGTTACGAGAGATGTTGGAGGCAGTAAAGGTGCCTTGGGGTGTCTGCAAGATCATCTGGTGGGCTGCATAGAATCCGAGTAGACGAGCTATCGAGCCTCTGTTAGGATCACGTCAAAGAGTTGTGCTTCGACGGTATGTAGTAAAGCTCACCGAGCAGTGCTGGCTCAGAATTCGTCTTTGCGGCCAGTTGATCGACGGTAAACGCATCGTTCGCACTCTCGCACAGTATGTCGAACAGACGAAGGTCGATGCCGGTTTGGGCCGTAGCAAGAGGCAAATGCTGTTGGCCGAGGGTGAGAATTAGTCCGTTGAGACTTGAACTTCGTCGGGAGGAGGCCTACTTACGCCATGGTAAAGACGTTGCGCTGTATCTTGCTGAGACTCGACGCTCCAAGCTAAGCGAAGTGCAGCATCGTACAGCTCTTTTTTCTCTTTCTCATCCGTAAGCGGACATCGGGACAGCTCGTTCAAGCTTGACACCAAGACAGAAGGCATAATGGAGGAAGGGAGAACTCGTTGCAGTTGAGGCGATTGGTCTCCTTTCTTGACGAGCACGGAAAGTATCGAATGTTACAGCTTGATATCGAAGGATGGAAGGAAACGGAGGATTAGACCGAACTGCTTACCTTGGTACCAGATACCTATACAGTTTAAATCCAATGCTACTATCGTCCGTAAGACTGTCAGCCTCGGGGAGCTTCCGGGTACTGTTCACCTTGCATGTCGTTGCAGCCATTGAAACGTAAGTCCCGGTCAGCATGCATCCGACAATCAATACATGCTGTCGTCATTGAGTGAGTCTGCAGGATGTACAAGGTACATGTAAACATCATGGACGAATTTCCGTGTAACCATCCAAGTACTGTAGTACATCGCCCAGGGGCTAAGTCTATCGAAAGCGAATCGTCAGTCATCCACACGACAGGGTATTTGGAACCCACAAGGTACGAGTGGCCCACAGAGGCTTACAGGTCATCGACCGCGATCCGCTCAATGTATCGGCCTCGCAAGACTCGCGATAAGAGCTCATGCTGCGAGCCAATTCCCAACATGCTTGGCCCATTATACCCGAGCTACAGCTGTAGCCTCGGGGGCAGTGAATGCTCAATCTCCATTCCTTCTATACGGTGTAGTATTGGTTATACAAGCAAGCACCCCGATAACTCTGTTATGCAAAGGAAAAGTATCCCAACGATTCTATCGTATGCCCGTGCAAATCACTCCACGCAGAACACATGGGAATGAAGGAGTAAGCAGATCACTGAACAGCACAATCGGAGTCCTCCTTGAGCGTTGCGCTCGACGGCAGCCATATGTCCTCTGCTCTGTCCAGAAGCTCCCTCCCCCCATTAGAGCCTATCAAGTCGTCGCAGAGGTCGAAGTTGAGTGAGCCAGGAGTACCGGTTGATCCTTGAACGCAGCATACCGCTCTGCCCTCGACCGTTTTGTCGCATATACATCGCAAGGCTCCTGCGACAACGTCGGCAATGTCGTTTGTCTGGGTGTTGTGGTCTCTCAACTTGCGTTCGCATTCTCCCGCGATCTTCTTCTTGCTGACATAGGTTGGCGCGAGCAAGTTGGATTGGTATTGGGCCATGCTTGGCCGAGGATTCCGGGTGGTTTTCCAGATCGCTCGTACGGCATGTTTAGACGCCGCGTAATCGGTACCAAATTCCAGACCGTCATACTGTGGTTGGGTAAGGTAATCGTTAGCATATCATCAGTCGATCCTCGTTCCTTCAACGATAGCGTGATCTGGTGCAGCTACGTACCCCAGCCATAGAACAGATAAAGACGAGCTGTGGCCTGAACTCCGGATCCAAACGTTTGCAATTAAGCTGGTTGAAATACCATATTGCCAAAGACGTTGTGTAGTACACTCCCATAAGGTTGACTTCGAGCGTTCTGGTCGGTGGTTTGGGCGGATCTGCGCCAGCTCTGTGGTTGCTTGGAAGTGCCGACATCAGTAGGTTGTGAGTTACGATGCCTGCGGTAGTGACAACGATGTCCAGCTGTTCATCAGACCATGTAATCACCTGCTTGAATGTCGACAGTAATGAATTCCAATCACCTGTGTCGGTGCTGAAAAAGCTGACGCAGTAGCCGCGACCGTTCAAGTCGTTCGCAACTGTCTCGCCTGCTTTCGCATCGCTGCCACAGATTGCTACCTTCGTGGCATGCTCGGAAAGTGCTGTGGCGATACCAAGACCAAGACCAGTCGCACCGTCCAGGACCAGGGCCGTTTTGCCTTTGATGGTTCCAGTATCCATAGCAGCGTCTGATGGTCGGGAGAAGTCTGTTCTCGGAGTTGAGAATGTGTTCAAAGACGGCAACGAGATGGCTGAGTCCCTGTTGGAAGCCATCGTGGTGGTGATGGAGTTGAGTACGCTGAGGCGAATGTGTTGCAAACAGAATTGGCTTGTCGACTTGTCAACTTCTTGGCTTAAGAGAAAGACTACGAGCTACTGCTCATTTGGTACTTCGTAAGTTGCCCGAGGTTTCTCAAGGATCTTTACTAGAAGGCAGCGATGTAAGGTGGTTGCACATCATCACGTGCGCGGCTCCGCGAGTCCGATCCATAGACCACCTGCATTGCATGAAGTCGTGTTAAAGAGCTTTCCCTAGGGCTCGTGGCCGACGAGTTGAGTCATGAATTCCGGGACCGATGGTGATTGAGGCCTGATTGGGTCTAAGTGTTCAAAGATACTGGTGGGCGTCGCCATCAGGACGCATTGGGTGAATGTAGACGTAATCCAAGCTGTGGTGTAGGTAACACCTGTACGGGAGTCGGATGCGGATCATGCTGCGAAGTATTCGTGACTGATGGCCAATGGGCCACATATGCAGAGTGTGTGAGGCCTTGGAGGAGGGGGGCTGACGGGAGATTTTTGTGGGGACACAAGGCACATCTCGAAAGCCACCCACCCTCCCTGCTCGTTCAGAGCCGCCCCAACATGTGTGCAGCTGTACGATGTAGATCGGACGGGATGCATGCACGGCGTGCTGTAGTCGTCATGGATCTATCTTTGGGCGACGGCCTACACGCGACTGCAGTAGGATCTATGGGATGGCGAGAACCAGCACATAGTAAGCTTGACATCGATCCACTGTCGCGTAGCAAGTGCTGGTCATACTAAGGGTTGTTCGCGATATAGTCCAGGCGCGTATAGATCCGTATAGCCATGGCTTGTTGCTGGAACTGCCACCGCGAATACACACCCAACCACGAATGCTGGGTCTGTGGTCAGAAGGGGTCCACGAATACACATCCACACGACGAGAATATGGTCGCACGAAACAACGATATACCGGGATCATGCAGTTGTCCGAAGATTCAGAGTCCGGCCGGTGACACACGCTCTGAAAGACCAACACCATCGCATACTCCTGCTACAGGCAATAGTGCTAGACCATCTACAGACATTGTCGAGAACCAGATGCCAGTCCTCCCGCATTCGTTCACAGGGACGCCCAATGCCTCAGTACATAGGATCGACGATGCAATGGATCTTCTCTCCACTGCATCACAACGTTATGCGAGCAGTATCTGCGACTTCGACTTTACATCTGACGGCGGACCAGTTGTCTCCGTCGTAAGAACGTCTGGAATGGGATACTCTAGCACCGATCAGATCAACCCAGATTTCGGATCGATCGAGATCATACCTCGCGAGTCGCTTCCACCTCGAGAGAAGGAGTTATCAAACGAGACGAAACCGGGGCCTGGACCTGCCAAAATCGACGTCCGCGGTTGGCGACGTGGCCTCCTTGTAGCCTCTGTCCTGGCTGGAATGTTCTTGGGTTTCCTTGACACGACGATAGTGTCAGTTGCGTTGCCTACGATTGCTAGCGACTTCGGCGATTACGGCCGCTCCACATGGGTGGTGACAGCGTACCTGCTGACGTATATGGGTGAGTGCAGTAACCTCTCAAGTAACATTATTTGCCGTATGCTAACCATCCAACCATCAGCATTTGCCATTATCATATCCAGGCTGAGCGACATATTCGGTCGGCAAGTCGTTGAGATCACATCTTTCATCGTATTCATGATCACTTCCCTGGGATGCGCCGTCAGTCAAAGTATGGTTGGTTTGTATGTGATCTTGAGTTCCACCATGGTCCCTTGAACTATACTGACCGTTTAGAATCGTGTGCCGAGCATTGCAAGGCATTGGAGGTAGCGGTCTATATTCCATGACCATGATCATCGCCCTCAACGCCGTGCCACCGGAGAAGAACGGTCTCGTCGCTGCAGCGATCGGAATCACGCTGACTATCGGTGGCATTGCCGGACCACTTATCTCAGGTAATTCGTCTACGCATCTTGATGCGACAAGTACAACGCTGACAAGCTGAGTAGGCGCAATATGCAGCACCACAACCTGGCGATGGATCTTCTATGTAAGTCAAAACAATGAGTGACGATAGAAAAGGTTCTCCGCGCAAGAAACGAGCTCGATGAGATGCTCTGCACTGTTTCCAGCGCGAATAAAACTTCGAGACACTTGCTTATATCCCGAATCAACACCATAGATCAACCTGCCTCTCGGTTGTCTGGCATTGGCAGGCTTCATAATCGCCTGGCCTCGAGATCGAACCAAGAAAGCGTTCACTAAAGCTGCTTTCAAGAGTATTGACTTCGCCGGCTCAGCTCTTCTACTTGTCGCCTCCGTTCTCTTGATCTTTGCAATGCAAGAAGGCGGAACTTACGTGCTCAAGTGGAACAGTGCTGCAATCGGCGTGTGCTTGACTCTGGTTCCTGTCTGCTTCCTAGCCTTTGTTGGCTGGCAGTGGTGGCTGTCCAACCATCCGGACTGGACTATTCAGGTTGTATTCCCAGTCAAGATAGTCACACAGAGAGTGATTGGCGGAACCATCTTGTAAGCTGTCATTGCCTCTCGTTAGGAGTGACTCCGCTGACGATGCTTGTTAGATCGACACTGTTCTCTGGCTTCACGTTCTTCATCGCAGCCATCAGCCTGCCTCAGCGGTTTCAGATCGTCGATGGCAGCTCTCCCATCATAGCTGGCCTGAAGCTCCTACCACTCCTGTTCTGCTCGTCCATCGGATCAATAATCACGGGAAAATTGAGCTCCAAACGGAACAACACGGCATACACTCTGGTCGCTGGCGCTGTCCTCCAGCTGATAGGTTTCGGGTGCATGATCTCTCTTGGAAATTCCAGCCCAACTCCGAGCGGTGTCTACGGTTTCCAGGTGCCCTTGGGCCTGGGAGTCGGACAGATTATGAGCTCGGTAACAATGCTCGTGCAGTTCCAGTCTGAGCCAAGATGGATAGGTATGATATCATGACCGTCTCTGCAATGCTTCTCACTTACTGACGACTATGTTAGGCGTTACCCAAGGAGCATTGACCCAGATGAGGACGCTCGGAGGCAGCGTCGGTCTGGCCGCCGGAGTCATTGTCTTCAATCAACAGATCCGAAGCTCTGCAGTGTTGAATAAAGCACTTACTGGCTCTCAACTGAGCGATATCTACAAATCTCCGCTAGCCATCGAGCAGCTCTCCCAAGGAGAACGACAACTGGTGTCTCGGATCTACGCAGACGCATTCTCCTCAGAGATGAGGACGGCGACATATATAGCTGCCGCGTGTCTTCTCGTCAGTTTGATGACTCTTCAAAAGAATCCGCCTTTTAAAGGTCCGCCAGGGTCTGGAAAGCCTCAAGGAGCGAAAAAGCCGGAGCAAGTGCGAGATCCGGAAAGCATGGTAGAGAAGGAAGAGTCGTGAAGCGTTCAACTTCCATTCTAGCCAGGTGCCAGTGTCTGACGAATTCTTTGCAATGAGACATACTCAACTGAACAAATTCACCAGCTCAAGATCTGAAGGCTGCGACGTTTCCGACCATTTTCCGAGATACTGAACACCGTGGTGCCACTGTAAGCGATGAGTTTAAGTTCCAATAATCACGACTTCGTAGAGCTGTCCGTTTCTTCGCATGAGTCGAGGCCGGTCACCACGAGTGGATAATCCATAAGACTGATCACATCGATGATTGTGCCTTCCTGCGGTAGAGCCCTAAAAAAAGGCCTCGAACTGAATCGTTGGCGTAGGCCGGTCGGATCTGAGAAGCTCGAGCTCATCAAATTGACTGTTGATCGCGCTCGCCCAGCCGGCTTTGAATTGCCGCTCGCGTAGATAACTTGACAACCTCGTTCATCGTAGTCGACCCTCGAGCCCCAGAGCTCGATTTGGCCGCGGCAACATACTCAATGAGCGAGCCATCCAATGATGAGCGAGCCATCCGATGCCTCGATTCTGATCATGGTTCAGGCCATGCGTGCCCAGACAGACTATCGACGGATGTATCATACATGCAAGACTGTTCCATCCAGTGACATGCTCATGGACACGGCACGCTGCCACGTTCTGTCCCAGGCAACCGTTCCATGGTAGGATCCCGCGTATTGACAGCGCAGTCCTCGTACGGCAATCCTTGCACGGCTTACATCAAGATACCTCGCATATGTGAAATGTCGACACCAAGTGATGTTGTAATTGGATCACAGAGTTCGGTAGCAACCGTTTCAGCCGCAGATTCCCGCAACTTTCTTTCAACTCTGTTGGCCCTGCGCTCACGCGGGGTTCCAGCCGTGTCCGATGTACACTGACGTAGGCTATTATGCGCGATTCCGTTCGAGTAGGCAACTGTCAGCCTTGCATGCTCCTTTCGATATTGCTCCCCTCTTGCTGATCCTCTTGCTGATCCTCTTGCTACAACGCCACGGACCGCCCACCCGCCATACATGGGCATTTCGCTAGAGCAACCAAGACGGCTCAGTTCGAGCTGTCTATCGAAGACAGCAAAGCGTAGCCGCTAAAACACGTGGAGGGGATGGTGGCCTCAAGAGCCCCAATGAGGCGCCTGGCGCCTGGTCCTTTGCGGAGAAACACAAATCCTGTTCCAGGAAGAAACACGCCCGTATCGAGCGCGACGACCAGCCAGAGGGTGACAGGCGGTCGCAGAATAAGTACCTGACAGTTCTCCCTTACATCACCTTCGGTCGCTCGTCATTGTCCCTGCGCGCTTATACTCCCTACGACAGTTAACTCAACTTCGCGGTATTCTTCGCTCTCGGTCTCACACTCACTCTCCAGTCACGAAAATGAAGTTCACCATCTTCGCCTTGGCCACTGTGGCTTCACTAGCCACTGCAGCGCCGACTTCGCGGGACACTGGTTACTGTGTCTGCCAGGCCGACGCCGAAACACTTGTCGCACGATACGCGGTACAGCATTGATGGGCAGAAATCCACCCTCAAAAGACATTCGCTGACCCGTTTGCTCTGTGTTCAGGCCGTCATAGCCGCGCAGCCATCTGATTTGGGCGGCCCGATCAAGACTGCCAAAGCCATTACAGGCAGGAATTACGTGGAGCAGTCTGACTCTGCCAACCAACAGATCGGCATTCCTGTGCGTACCGTCGTTTCAAGACCATACCCATCGTACTGACCCGGTATGCCAACAGCTCGGCGTGCTCACCACTGCTACCAAGGCGGACTTCGTGTACGAATCGCAGAACAATCCACCGCTTGTCACGCAAACACAGGAGGTCTTCACCGGCGGTTGTAACAAAGTCGTGTGGCGATGGGTTTCCACGACTCAAGGCAGTGGCGCATACCAAGTCCAGGGTATTCACGTTTTCACGTTGAACGCCAGCGGCAGGATCATCGATGCGAGGTTTGGTAAGCGCGACGAGTTTCGGAGTACAGATTCGTGTTATATTGACTTGTCCAAGAATTCAACTCTTTCGCCGGCGCGCTCAACAACGGCTACACCATCTTCTACCCGAACGGCACTCAGTACGGAGTCTAGAAGCCTCGAATGTGGTGGTGGTGGTGGTGATACCCTTCTGTCATTGAAATATGGCTTCATAGTTTTGAGATGTAGTTGATCTATACCAATTTGCTGCAGAGGCGATCATCTTTCCTAGATGAACCTGTGTCTCGAATATGTGAGCGCAGCGACAGAGGCGCTTCCTTCATTGTACTGCCCTCGCCCAACATACCTCCAAGAAGAGGAGACAGTGGCAACAAATGCTGACAGGTCCTCATTGGGCGTTGTTGCGAAGCGCCGGCGGTATGTCTCGCTAGATAATGGCTCACTTGTTTGCTCGGTGAATCAGATGCGGTGGTAGCTCCATCGGCGGCACATCTGCATCAGCATTCCAAGAAGATCTCACGTGCGGGCTCATCGGGGAGACCTTCGGCTTGTTGAGCTCCTCATATAGCGTCTTTAGCGCCGACTCGTCCTTGCAGAACTTCACAATGTCTTCGAAGATGCTTTCGGCAGACTTTGGCTCCGTCTTCTTGGTTGGATTGCTGCTCCACTGCCCGACTAGCCGATTTCGCATCAGTAGGAAGTCACCGCGCCCATCGTTCGAGATTTGTGCCAGAAGCAAGCCAGATCTGTGAACGAACTGCGTCATTTGATACTCCGGACGACCCCACGAGTAGGAGACGTCCAGCTTGCGTGGGAAGCTGTGTGCGGCCTCGAGGTCAAGCACGAATCCCATCTTTCGTAGAATAGCTTTGTGATTTCCGTCCCTGTCAACCCGTCCGCGCGGTGATCCTGGGTTGGGCTCAAGCTGAGGTGTCGCCGGAGGTTTCTCGCTCGGTCGTAGTGCGAGCTTTGCAAAGACTGGTTGATCTAGTGGACGTCGCTCAAGAAGTCGACTAGCCTCCAGAATAGGGATCTGGACCAGCTTCAGACCATGGCTTTCGACCAGGCTGGACCATCGTGCTACAGCCTCACGGATCAACTTCGGTGTTGTGCTAGTCCAATCTAGCTGGATGTGGTAGCAGTTGTCAGGGTTGTGAATGCGATCTATGGAATATTAGCAGATACGTACGAGGGTCGTGAGCAATGCATACCGTAGTGTAGAGTGACGATCTCGAGCTGCTTTGACTTCTTCGTAGGGTCCACGTTGTACTGCAAGCTTTGGCTCAAGAGTATCGCTTGCTTCTCACGTCCGTCGACTTGAGTCATCGACGGCATTGGAGACCCTCTCCCGGAGGAATCGGAGTCGCTGTGCAATGCCCGGATGCTTGGTGACTGCTTCATCTCCATGATAGGTGTTGAAGGCACAGAGTGGCCAAGTCCTCTTGCGAAAAAGCCAGCCGTGTCAGGGTAGAGTGTAGTCCGATGTGCACTCTTGATCTGATAGAAGTAGTTTCCGTCTCGGAACTCATGCTTTCCGCGGACGTGAGTGAACATGTCCTTGTCCATCAGCTGATTACCGAGTGCGACGGCATCCTCTCTTGTTCGTAAGTCTCGGAACGCACGCAGCAGCCAGTTGGTCATCTCATCGCCGCGGAAGCACTTAAGATGAAAACGAGTAAGCCATCGTCTATCTTTCAGTTCTATACCAGCGGGAGGAGGCTCCTGCATGTGCTTGACAAGCTTTCCGGTATCGAATTTGCTAGTGTGATATGTCTCTGATTTTGGGAAGAGTGTAGCAGCCGCATCGCCAGTCGCCGGGCCTTCACTCACGACGGCGCTAGGGTCCCGAGTCTGGTATTCAATGGCAAGAGGATCAGGATCTCGGTCGGCCAAGCCAGGGTCTTTTGGTTTGGCCAACGAAGCTTGATGTCGTTGGTCTTCTTCAGAAAAGTAGCGATTGCGTTGCCATAGCTGTGTCAGTCTTTGAATGCCGTCAATTCGCCGCTCTTCGTCTGACAACTGGCGAGGAGCTTCGTTTAGTGCAAGAGGTACAGGGATCAGGACGAGTCTCATCTTAGACTTCGCACCAGAGTCGTGAGATACGCCTGGGTTGGCACATTGATCGTCCAAAATAGACCAATGAATCTCGTCGCCACCTTCCGCCAGGCTAAGGTCTTTTGGATGTGCTTGTTGGCCAAGAGCTGGCCGGATCCTTGCAGAGTATTGTGAGGTAGTTGTCGGGTGAACGCCAGAGGAACCAGTAGATGGAAGTTCTTGCCAATACTCGCTTACTTGCACCTCCATATCAGACAAGCAGCGAATGTCGTGGTAGTAGTCGCCCAGCGACAACAGTATACGTTCAATGCTCTCGGTAGCCTTCTGAGTGTCTCTCAGCTTCCTTGTTGGCACTACTTGAAACCCATACGATAGGCGAAGGGCGATCATCTGCCTCATAGCCTCTCGTGCGCTTTCCATGGTGGCAACCAGTCTTCTGACTTTCTTCTCAAAATGTGTCTCGAGATCGGTCAGTGAGATCCGGCTCTCCCTAAGTAGCGGTAGTACGGCTGGCGTGGTCATCGAGTCCCATCTGAAGGTGTCTGGCCCGACTGCTTTCGGGAACACGTTTTGCCATTGTCGATATTCGCTCGCGACCCGCATGTTGTCTTTGTGAGGGTTGCAAGGATTCAGTAGCGTTAGCCAAGGACATACAATATCGTGGTGGTGCTCTTCTATTTGTGTCGCAGATCGTGGTAGCTTGTCGCTAGCTTTTGGTGTGGCGGACAGTGAGATCGTTTTATCAAGTCCGTTCGATCCCGACTGTTGCATGACAGCTTTCTCTACTATGCTGGCTGGATCTTCTTCCTTTCGGTCCTGACTTGTCCGGATTTGAATAGGCTGAGAAGGTGGCGTGTTGTCTGACACATGTGATGGTGCAAAGCTCGCCTGAGACGGCTTCCTTCTCAAAGATGCTCTAATTTGCTTGGCCAGGTTACTCGGGTTTTCTTTTATAGATTGCTCGGATCCACTCGAAGAATCTCGTCCATGCTGACCACGCTGCATCGATATGCTAGTACTGGCCACACCCGAGTTCAGAGCCGCACTCTTTGCTCCGATACTGACGTTACGTCCCATCTGCAATAGAGGATGTGGTGTCGCAGCTTGCTTCCTGGGCTTGGGTAGACCAGTAAGACTCTCGGGGTGATGATTTATAGGCCACTCCAAAACTTTCCGACTTGCATCCAACTGTGCTGTCCTCTGTACTTCGCAGTCATTAGCAGTAGATCGCAGAAGGTCGGCGCGAGCTTTGACTTCAATTTTATCGTTGGTGGATACAAATGATGTCTTCATAATCGGGGTGTGACTATCGTGGTTCGTCTCGACATCGCCAAAAAGCTTCTGATCGTGAGTCTCAAGGAGGTCGTCGCGTTCGCCATCTGCGCTCAATCCATTGAGATCAAGATGAGGCAAAGCAATGTCAAGGAGAGCCTCCTGCGGCGCAGGCAGCAACCAATGACTGGTGTCTCTGTCGTCTTCAGACTTCCAATACGATATGTCCGCCCAATGCGGCAACGCATACTCAGTCACGCCTTCCCTCGCATACTGGAACAGAGGTACGGGATGGAGTGGCTTTGGCGCCGTAGACACGATGTCCACACCGACGCTGTTGCCCATCAGTAATCGTGTAGTCTGTCGAAGCAGCCGGTGCTGGGCTTGGAAGAGACCACTGCCAGCTGTGATCACAATGATAGCTGAGCCCGTGCTTGCAAGTGGCGGATCGACTTTGGCCTGGACGAACTCTGCTGCAGCAATGTTGATTGCTTCGAGTGTGTTCCCATCGGCGGCCAGGCAGACATCGTGAGGTAGATTTGGACTGTTTAATGCCTTCTTGAGTATTTGAAGTAGTTGTCGACCATCGTGGCTGGGCAGGTCGGCAGCCACAACCTGAAAAAAGTCTTCTGACTGTTTCGACAGTTGCTGCGTATCTTCGCTGTCAAGGTATTCGAGAGCTGGTAGACGCCTGCCAAACAAGACTACGGTTACTTGGTGCCGAACCTTGAGGTGCTCCCAGCGGTGAAGAAGCTCAGGCAGGTAACCGTTCAAGAGCCGCTCATATAACAGATCGCCGTTGCTCCAGCACTCCAGCATTTCTTTCGAGATCTGCACAAGCAGGATGTACCTCGCACTGCCACTTCGAAAGATGAGCTTGGTTCTAGGGTGCAAAACGCAAGCAGAGTCAACTTGTTTCCCACTGATGTAGACTGATTCGACTGTCGCCACATGCGAGCCGAGATAACTCAGTGTCTGGCCTTGGTAAAGAACACTAGCATCGATCTGGGATTCCAGATGCCACATATCAGCCCGAGACAGGTGCTGGTCCCTCAAAAAGAACTCGACATGCGTAGCGATCGCAGCCTCTACATCGTCGACGATCTCGATGTTGGCTTTCGTGCGGTTCTCGAAGCCGAACTGTCTTGCTACGGACGCATGGACGGATACCTCGTCTCGGTTCCTGGACGGCTCCTTCGAGAGAAAGCATAGTCGCTTCGCGTTGGCAGCGACAAGATAGGCCGCCTTGCCGGGTAGCACAAGGCTAGGATCGCAGAGTACATGTTCTTTCGATACTGCATCGTCGTGGAGGACCACGGTGCACGTAGTCAGTTGTGAACCCACCGCCATCGAGTCGCCGGGTCCTGGTTTCCAACCTCGATCCAGAGTCAATCGCCGAGTCGTAATCTCCAGAGTAGCGCGCTTTGCCGCGGCAGAATGCTTCCCGATCTCGTCCGTTCAACCATATTGATGGTCCCCTCCAGCTGTGGAAGGTTAAGACTACGTCGTTCAGCACATTCGATTACCAGCAACCCTAGGCTGCAACGCTCATAGTCCCGTCTGATCCGGTGGCATGGTGGGTAAGTGTCGTCCGTATTGTGCGTAGGTTGGTGACTTCTACACGTACACGAGGATTTGAAGACATGAAGTCAAATATCGCAACGCCACATCTTGAAAACGCCACAGTTGACGACAGCCCCTGAGGTCATGGCAATCAATATTCCAATGCTCCCAGAACAACTTCACTTCTAGTAATTATCGTTCGGATCAACCATGACAATGCTGCGCACACTTGCTCTACTGAGCCTGTCCCTGATCGGCTATGCGCAGGCGCATGGCGGCCACGAACAACAACCCATACCAGCAGACGCAGACTGGGCGACTCGACATATGGCAGAGGAGCACCACATAAGCTCCTTCGACGCTGCCGCCTTCTTCCGACTCCACGACTACGACAGCAGTAACGAATGGACCGCTGACGACATCCTCAAGACCTACGGACTCAAAGACCCCAGCACAACCCACATCGCGCACGACGAGAAACAGAAAGCCGTGGAGAAGATTATCTCAATGTATGATCGGGACAGGAGCGGCACGATCTCGTTCGCAGAATATACGATTGGTAATGCAGAAGGGATCAAGTTGCCAGACTTCGGCTTTGGCCCAGGCCATCACGGAGACGACGAATACGAGTACGAGATCCACCATTTCGAGAAATACCACGATGAGAATACGAAGGAGGAAGACTTGACTCATCCGGAGGATATTGAGCATTTTCGGAAGCACGACCAAATGGATGCACAGCAGGAGAAGCAGGAAGCCATGGACCGGATGCCGATTGTGGAAGCCAACATACCTAGCAAATTTCGTCGCCGCAGCTGAGAGTCCTGACGCAGAAATTCGTGAGATGGATCACCTCGAACGTATTCTCGAAGAGGTGCACGAGGATGCTCTGCGGTACGAGAGAGACTGGTTCTATACGGCCGCTTCTGTACTGTGTTGGACCATCTTCTGGAATTTTGCGGACCAGCACCAGGATAATCCACATGCGCAATTCCTCGTCTGGACGATTATTCTTGCGGCGGCATGGTTTACGGACAATCTGTGATTGTATGTGTACATGTACAAGATCTGAAGTATACAGATATGGCAGAAGCGAGGCGACTCGAGTCAACTTGGTTTTGATGGTGGTATATATATGTCAAGCACACAATGCATAACGCCCGGCGCGTAGCTTTTGACTTGATGGGTCCCGTCCAAGTGGACAGATTCATCTCGTCCATAGCCACGTAACATATCTTGGAAAGCCGCTCTCACACCTTCTGCTTTCTTTTCAACCTCCTTCAGGCCGAAGTTCTCATGAACATGTATCCAGCCACCCTGCTCACGATCCAGAACCTCGACAGCAGTTTGCCAGCTGTCTCTTGAAGTCGGCAAAAGTCCGCAGTTGACATGACGGACAGGTGGCAACTCGTCTCTCAATTGAAGAACCCGGCTCGCGGCATGCTCGTTTGACTCTTGGAAGATAAGCAGTCTTGCCTCACTCCCGCCCATCGCAGTAACATCGCCCTCACTCTGACCACCACAAACCGCATACTCCCACTTATTCGCCACCGCACCCCTCCTCAAGCCTTCAATACTCCAAGCATTGATATCACAGCATACCACCTTCCCAACCCCAGTCTTAAGATATGAGAAAGCAAAATACCCAATCCCAGCATACAGATCCACAGCAGCACACCCCCGCCCGTCCTCCCTCCCTTGCCCGACCGCTTCAAGAACTGACGGCAATGCGAGCAAACGAGCTTTCTCACTAATATTTCCGCGCGAGAACATAGTCCACCTCGGAGCCCAGGTCTGATAAACATCATTCTGCTTAGCCGTCACCCAGAACGCCGCATCGAAATGATCCTGAGTCGGTGGTGAGGAGCAAGTAGTTGGTCCGAAGTCTCCGTACAAGGGCGTGAAGTTCTGTGGTGCTCGTAGTACGTTCTCCTGTCCGTGGGAGTTGTCGAGGGGGATGGGTTTATTGATTGCTATATGCGTGATTTTGAGATATTCGGCCAGAAGGCGGTAGAGTACGTCCCAGTCATCTTCGTTGCAGTATTTCCAGACGAGATCGTCCCATGAGGGGCCCGTGAAAGCGCTATGGGATAGCAGGAGCATACATCCGTAAATAGTGTATGGGAGTTTGAGCTTTGCGGCCGGGTTGGGATCGCCGTCGAGGCCATGGTAGTAGTCTAGAGTTGCCACCCAGGCGTTGATTGCTCGATCCATTGGGAGTGGGATGGTTGGTGATTGAGGTTGGAGTTCGCAAACCAGACTTTCAAGATGCAGCTGCGGGTCTAGACTAGCCGCATGAGGAAGGAGCAGATATCACTTGCAGGAGATCACGAGGCAGAGACACGATCAGATGTATGCAATAGTGAAGTCCACATACATGTAGCTACGTTCCACAGTGTATATGAGTGTTCCTACGCACATGCAGAAGGAAGAGACGCCTATCCAGTCGGTACACAGCCTCGCAACAACAGCACAGTACTTTGCATTCTCGACCAGTACCACTGAGCTGTACACCGCACGTCCCGCCAAAGTTTTGACAGTGACCAGAGAGACGATGCCTCGATTACACACAGCGCCCAGATGCAGAGCTGACCAAATTGCGAGTTGATGATCCGCTTCGCCGGTCTTTCAACCCATAACTCCTCCTCATCCCGTCTGATACCCAGAAGACAAACGAGCAGCCCCGCAAAGAACTCGCCGAGGAACCAGTTGAAAATAATGTTCTTCCATCCCACGGCCCGGAACTTGTATCGCATACAGAAGTCTCGCCAGTATGGCTCCGTCTGATCGAGCTTATTGGGCAGCGATGCAGAACCCACCCCTCTCGCCATATTCCTTGTAGCAATCCGTGTACGTGCCAGCACCTGTTCAAAGAGCTGTTGCACCTCATACTTCCACTGTGTGCTGGGTAACTCCGCTGAGTAGGAGCCAGACAGTAGAGATTGTGCTTCCAGGGCTTCCGCTTGCAAAAATGCAACCTGCGAACTCACATCGGGAAGGAGTGAAAGCCACAGTAAACGGCGAGTCGGACCATGCTCGGGATCATGGAAGTCGGGATCCGTGAAAGAGGCGAGCAAAGGATAGCACTCTCGGTCGGACCTCTCCAGGTTGCAGACGAGGGTTGTGCTCATGCACCCGAGGACGCTCGCGTGCCATTGCGCACTCATGTACCATTCACTAACTTTATGCCAGTGAGCGGGAAATATGGGATCAAAGCTCTCACTCGGATACTTAATTCCCACATTTGAGATCAGCATCAATGTCGCAGCCTCTCCGCGGGTTGTGTTAACGTCGAAGATTGGTTGCCATCTCGGGGTCGAATCAGTACTACTCAAGTCAGCCCGCTCAGATCCGTATTTGCTCAGATAACATGAAGGTGAAGATAAAGGAAACTCACAAGAATAATTATGGTTTTTCAAAATCCAGGAAGACTGGTAACTCATACGTGCAGTCCGGTACCTCATCCGTGTAGTGCTGGTCACCATCCCTGTCACCATAGAAGTAGCGGTAGCAAAGTCCTCCATCTTCCTTCGCGAACTTGTGGATATGGCCTTCCATTCGCAGTGGTGAGCAGGTCAATTTTCGATAGAACTTGTATGGCAGCGGCGAATTAATCCCAAGGTCGCGGACGTCTATCAGGGAGTCGAGTAGTGAGTCCCCATTAGCTCCAGTATTCGCAGTCTCGACGGTAAAAGCGCTGTATTTCCCGTTAAGACACAAGTACTCAGCACCAACACGGAAGAGACATAGGTCGTTGTCTTTGCTAGTGTAATCGATGTGTGGCTTGTAGAAGAATGAACATGAATCAGTATCGGTAGCATTCCCGTGGTGACTGCCACAACAGGAGGTCTATGCATGCTCATTAGCTGTCGCGAAGGTATTGCTCATCGTGGGAAGGCTGACGATTTCCGGAAGGCCTGTCGTAGTCTAGGTAGCTCTTTGGTCCACGAACGACATGTTCAGTGGCTCGGCCTGACATTGCGGCGGTGTCGGATGTTTGGACGGCCCTACTTACCTTAGAAAGACATGTGCCCCGCACCTTCACAAGGCCACAGTTACAAGGCCTTCGAACGCAGGTGGCGTGATGCGGATCTACTCTCATGCTGGTGCCTTGTTCTCCGCAAAACGCCATGCGGATGTTTCAAATCTCGAGATCTGGCATGTGAGGTGGCGTCTAACGAAACCCAAGCCGCACACTGGACCTGGAGACCATGGGCCCTCTCGGCCCTACATCTACATCACGTCTTACCAGAATGAGGAAGGTGCTTCTTAAGGAGCGTGTGGTCTTTGACCTACGTAGATCCTCATTGCCTCGTCACTCGTAGTCTTGAGCACAGGCTTTCAGAAGATTAACCGCTGCATCCTCGTCGATTGCTCAGACAGTTTCTCACCCTCCTCCGGCTTCCGGACGGCCTTCTGTTTGAAGTCCTTGGGCACACCTCTGCGTGTGGGCTGCACGTCCACACCATCATCTACACCCCTCGCCTGCTTCGCCTTCCGCTTGATCTCCATCCCATCCAACATCTTCCCTCTCTCAATATCCTCCACGAATATCTTGTTCTCCTTCTTCGTCTTGCGCAACTCCTCCCTCATCCTCGCTTGCCTCTCTGCGTTCTCATTCGCAATCTGCTCCGTCAAATGACTCCACTTGAATCCCTTGAGACACTTCATGCTCCACATATCGTCGTGGTAGAAATTGCCTTTCTTCCCGCCAATAATGTTGCCGTTCAGTGTCTCTGCCGCCCTCTTCGCATCTCGCTTGGACACAAACTCGACCCAGCCGTCTGTGAAGGACTTCTTCTTGTTGCCACCACTCTTGACACGGCGCGAGTGCGCAACATGGTCCTCGGGTGTAAGAAAGATCCGACCAAGGCCTTTTTGTGCGTGGGGTGCGAGGAAGTGCCTCAGAGTTTGGGGCTTCATGAAAGGCGGGACTCGTGATATGTAGATCACACCGCTTCTCCGTGCGGCTTTTTGTGTTGCTGTCACTTGACTCGGCGCTGCCAGAGGCTTTGACCCAGAGATCGCATTTGACATGTCGACATCGTCCTCGTCCTCGTCCTCGTCCTCGGGTACCAGCAGACCAAATTGATCGCCTAGCTCAGTCGCTGCTTTGGGCTCGACATCATGTGTTCGCCGCCGGTCTACTTCTTCCTCGACATCCAGATCTGACTCTTCCTCCGAAGCGTCTGACAGTCTTCGTCGCTTTCGTGATCGTTCGACTATTGTGCCTTTGCTTTCCTCTGCGGCTTCCGAGTCATAGCCGTTCTCCGACACATCCTCGCTCTCATCGTCATCCAAGAACTCATTGCGCTTTCGTATGGACATTGTTGTTGGTAGAAAAGATCTGGACTCTGGACAAAAGTTGGAGTTGTTGAGCGCCGCTTCTCCAGAAATCTTGTGGCACCGGGTGGCTTTGCAGATCTTGTGCAACTTGTGCAAGCTAGCGGCAGATCTTTCCCAGCCAATCATACTTGCTGCCTTGACTTCACACTTCCTTTTCGTGCTCCAAGTTCGCTCTTGCATACCTCTACCATCAGCAAGCCGTTGAAGGAAGTTTCACGTGGCATGCACGCCCCAAGAGGAATTGACAGAGTCGATTCATCTATTCACTCATTCAACATAGCATTCCATGCTCCAGTCAAATGACAGCCTGACACCCGAGCGGAAGACTGTCCTTGCTGTAGGCAGAAATCCATAGCCTTCCTCGCGAATCACTACGAGACTCGATTGAGGACATCACTTCCACACCTGATCGGCATCCCGTGCCAGTAACCCTGAGTGCACACTACGCTGCCCAGAGGCTACTAGACGTCATTACCAGCTCACCGACCCTGGACCTGGGAAGCACTTTCTGATGGATAGCCGCAAAGCACAGGTATCGGCAGGACGTCTGGCGGAGTGCGTGCTCGGAGTACGGCTCTGTGTCCGGCTTTGTAGCCGACCCCGGGCCACTGCTTCCCAAGTATGGCATCGACAGCAACGCTCCTGCGTCTGATCGGAACATGGATATCATCCCTCAGTTCAAGAGGAGATCGCTCTTGGATATTTCCTTCGACTCCTCCCTCCTGCCGGCATGGCCTAGGCTACTCGCAACCTGTGTCGCGTCTCATATTTTCTCTTACTCATTTTGAAAAGTTGTCGTCTGTCAGCTTCTACAATCATGCCGCAACCTTATCACGACCGCACCTTCATGCCTGAGATCTATGTGCTTTATGCGCTAGGGGCTTTCATCATACTGCTCCGAATGGCCGTCCGAATACGCACAGTGGGCTTTCGGGGATGGCAAGGGGATGACTATATGGCCATCATTGCTCTGATCTGTGAGTTTGCCACAGAGTGTAGCTAACTTTCAACTGCACCCCTGCTCACGGTTGGGAGGCTACACTATGGACACAGTATGCGTATTCTACGTCTTCTATTACGGCACCAACGTGGACTTCACGCCTGCTCAACTTGCAGCAATGTCAGAGGCCGATCAAAAAAAGGTCGTGATCGGATCAAAGATGGAGCTTGTGGCATGGTAAGCCCGCTTCTCGCTCGCCCGATTCGCCGTCTGTCCTCAGACTAACTGAACGTGCAGGTACAACTACTGCACTCTCGTCTGGTCGCTGAAAGCAACCATGCTCTTCTTCTTCTATCGCCTTACCGTCGGCCTGAGACAACAACGCCTTGTCAAGGTTTTCGCCGTTATCTTTGCCGTCACCTACGTTGCTGTCTTCCTGACTATAACATTCGGCTGCCACCCATTCAAGCGCAATTGGCAACTCGACCCCAACCCTGGCCTCACCTGTACCTTCAAACCGCAGAATTTCTACGTCATGAGTGTCCTCAACGTTCTCACTGATGCAGCACTCCTGGCAATCCCGGTTCCCTTACTATGGGCGTTGCAGGTGTCGTTGAGGAAGAAGATCATACTCGGCCTTCTACTTTCATCTGGAGTCTTCGTTGTATCTGCCGCTATCATCCGAGCTGTGATGACGCTTGGCGCGCATCCCTCGGCGCTCACAGTCAACCGGTGGGGTGTGAGAGAGACGTTGGCTGGTGTGATCGCAGTCAATTTGCCGATCCTCAGGTCGTGTACGTCAATATGAAACTGCAACCAGAAGCCGCTGTGTGCTGATTTATCCTCACATCCAGTATTCAATAAGGATTTCTGGACCGGCCCTCCACCCAAGTCTGCCAAGGTCCAAACCTATGACTCCCGCTCAGCCTTGACCAACAGTACAGCAAGCACCCACAGCCCCGGCTTCTCATCATCCCGCGGTCGAGACGACGATTGCGAGCTAGCACTTTACCACAGCAACTCACGTAGTCTGGTCACTCCCTCCTCCGGGTTGTCTGACAACAAGAGTCCCCACCAGTATACCACCCCTCCGGCTTCTGAACATACCTTCAGCAAGCAAACTTCCGGCTACAGCTCAATCAACAGCCTAGCAGGGCTGCAAAACACCGTCTCAACGTCGTGGTCGGTGCAACGAGACGCTCAACCCCACCAGTCGTTGTCACCGCATCCAGAGTTACGTGGGGAAGATTCGAACGATTCGTGGGATCCAGCGAGGCGACCGGACTTGCCAGGACCGCAACAGCAGCAAGGATATGAGCCCGAGTGGCCGAGAAAAGAACACGGAAACCGAGTCACGATCAGTGGAGGGGTCGACGAGCAGCGTGATGGTGACGACGGGAAAAGTGGAAGATGCTACCCCTCGTTATAGTTTCTACACCGATTGTTTATTGCAGTTCCCGATCTGGGATGAGCAGTGGAATATCTATGGGAGGACTTGAGCATTGCTTGAGCGGTTGTCTAGTTTAGTTGCTGCGGTAAGTCGATCCGCGTCCATTCTTGATCCGCAGCCTGTCACCTCTCCCATCACAGTAAGTCTGTCCTTCTCCAGCGTTCGGACAGCGGCAGCCGCCACTACAGTACCCGATATTGCCACGACGAGATGCTGTCCACTTCGGAGAGGGTATCTAGGTCGTAATTTGGCCGGGCAGGCGATGCTGGATCTTCTCCAGCAGTACAGTGAGCACCCCGCCGTACAGTGGCTGATCTTGCCACCACGGGATACTGTCGACTTCGGAGAACGCTGAACCTGGACCTGCCGACTTCTCGAGAGGATCTGCTGCTCAAAAGCGGTGGCATTGCTATCCTCCACCTTCTCTGGCATTTCAGGCGGCACCGTGGCACTACAGTAACTGATATTGCCAGGACGAGATGCTGTCCACCTCGGAGAGCGATGATTGTGGACATGCCGTCCCAGGGAAGGGTAACCGACCCTCAACAACGGCGGCCTGGCTATTTTACACCCTCTCCAACATCCCAGGTGGTACTCTGGCACTACAGTTCTTGATATGGCCTCGGAAGGATATTTCCCACGGCCGAGAGCGATGACTTTCGACTTGCCGTCCCAGAGAAGAACTACCGAACCTCGACAGGGCGGCCTGGCCGCTTTGCACCCTCTCCGGCATCTAAAGTGATGCTCTGGTACTACAGTGGCCGATCTTGCCACGGCAGACCATCATCGGCTTTCGGGAGCGATGGGTATCGACTTGCCGGCGGTGGAGATCTTTCGATGTTCAATAGCAGCGGCGTGGCCATTATACACCTCCTCGGGCGTCCAAAGCGGTACTCCGGCACTACAGTGCTTGATATGACCTCGAAGGCATATTCTCCACGGCGGAGAGCATGCAAAGCTGCAGCTCTTGTCCTGTTTGTCGGTTGCTCCTGCCTGATGCGTTAGCTCTGCGCTAGCCCACGTGACCACCAAGCTCTAGTGAGTATATAAGGTTTGCTCTCTACCATTTCCTCCATCTCTTCTACACAAACCTCTACTACTACTACTTTGAGAAGGCAACTTGCTTCATATAGAGTTAAGGTTTGCGGGAGCGCTAGCGCACGCTTCCGCACTCTGCGCTAGCGCTCCCGCAGTCAATCTATCAAAACAATCGAAGCTTCAACTTCATTCAAACCAGCACCACAGGAATGTAAGTGAATACAACCCACTTTTAGCTATTGAACTTCACTGACAATAGCAACCATAGTCACTGCGCGCGTGCGACAATACCAGCCGCCACTACAGTGGAAGACCTCGCCACCAAACTCACCAGCCGACCTTGGAGAACGACAGCACCGTCCGCACGCAAATTTTCTGAACCAAACCACGCAAATTTTTCGACCGGTCATCTCAGCATCCTCTCCGCCACCAGCACACCGACATCAGCACGAGAGCAGCCGCTGCAATGGCAGCAACCCCAGCACGAGTGACGAGAGCGCGCTCGAAGACGCCGCTGCCGGCGGTTGGTGCCCGCCAAAGCCAGGCCTACGGCACATCAGGCAAGGCCACTCTCGGCCAACAGCTCCGCGGCCAATCGGCCAGTTTCGAGGAGCAGTTCGAAGAGTCGCGCGCCACGGCGTCGACTGTAGTGGGGGCTTCGGCTTTCGCGTCTGGGAGAGGCGGCAGCCTCGACCAGGACGACGGCGCGAGCGAGGCGACGTCCTCTCGGGCGGCGGCTCAACCGCGCCGCCACTACAGTCGGCGTCCAGCCGCGATTCTGGAGGAGGTGGAGGAGAGAGCACCGCGAGCAGCGCAGCAGCCGCCACCACAGGAGCAGAGCGTTCTCGGCCGCGACGCCACCGTCCTCGACCACGACGCCCGCTACAATGGCGTCTTCGCTCGTCTCCGCGCGGGTCTCTACCGCCAGTGGGCCAACCCCAGCTCGCCGTTCTGGTTCCTCGCTCTCATCGGCGTGGTCGCGTTCCTCAGCGCTCTCGGCGGCATCGTCTCGATGTTCGTGCCCGCACCAGCAGCTGTAGTGGCGTATCGCGAGCACTTTTCTCTGGGAATGCGGTACACCTTCTTTCAGCAGCCGTTCGATACGCCACCTCCGGTCTGGGTCCGCTACGTCAGCGACACTCTCGAGCTTTTCAAGGAAGAATCTGCTAAGGTAGATGGCCTTGCGAAATCAGCAGTCGACAAATGGCTCGCGGAGAAGAAATTCGCCAGCATCGACGTGACCAGAGACGAGATGCACACCATCATGCGCTTCAACCAAGTCCACAACCAATTCCGCGCCATGCACACAGTCAACTGGTTCTCTGTCGGTATCGGAGCTCGCATCGACCCCTACCTCACCTCCGCGACTAAGACTCTCGGCGGCAAGAGTATCCTCGGCGCAATCTACGACACCATCAACCCCCTGGCAGTAACACCAAACCCACCCATCACCGCCCTGCTCAAATGGGACGAAGCGACAGAATGCTGGTGCGGCACACCCGACAGCAAAGGCTACGTCCAGCTCGGCGTCATCACACACGACTTTTTCTACCCAGAAGAAATCACCATTGAGCACATACCGCGAGCAGCAACATTGCGCCCGGATGCAGCACCCAAAGACTACGAAGTCTGGATCGACCTCGGCACAGAGGAGCGAGCGACAGCGCTACGCAAGGAGTGGGAAGGCGATAGCTACGTGGCCGAGAAAGGCGGATGCGGCGAGCCACCTGGCAAGACGTTCTTCTGCGCAGGCAAGAGCAACTACGACATCGGATACAAGAACCACGTGCAGCCATATCATCTCTGGACGTTTGCAGCTCACGACAAGATGGCGACGAACAAGGTCGTTGTGCGCTCGGTTTCGAACCACGGAGCAGACTACACGTGCTTCTACCGCATACGCATGGTGGGACAGAAGGTCGATGCGAGCGAGGAGGCGACAGTTGATAACAAATTTGTGCATATGATGCTAGCGTCTGGTGGTCGTTAAGCGCGCACATCACACACACAGCACAGCGAGACCACAGGCTCTCCGCTATCGAAATTTTTGAAAGGCTCAGATGGAGCTGCACAGGCGTTACGAGTGAAGGGCATAAGCGGGAGATTCAATGTGAGCGAGCAAGCATGGCGTCTGGGGTTGGGAATGATAAGCATGCATAGCGACGATACCCCAAAGGCGTGCCATAGCACTGCGAAATGCGATTGATTGACTGATTCGAAACGAGACTTGTGCCACTTCTTCTCTTTCCTTCGCGATGTAACAAGGCTCTCCGAGACAGCATCAAGCACTGTACAGCGCTCTGTGAACTTCTACACCTCGCCCACGGCTCCGAGACACTTGCTCATGAGCCTTGAATACATCAGTCCAGCTGTTTCTTCTTTGTCGTACATCACCTAAAGTGAGACACTCTTGCCACCTGACTGTTTCGCCGTCACATGTGCCGAGCTTCAAGGCAAACTTCCACCAGAGCTCTCCCAAACTTCCACCTCTTCTTGTAACACCCAGCATCACGACATCTCCTCACGACACGCGCAGTCATGGGAGATCAACAAACACAGGCTGCCCAAGGGCGAAAGCGGAAGCACTTCGTCCCGCTCGGTATACCTTATCAAACCCGAGTAAGACTACCACCACTAACACATATCTAGAAAACAACCCGTCAGTAATGTCCAGCCTCCTACACACCCTCGGCCTCTCCCCGTCCTTGGGATTCCACGACGTCTACTCCCTCGACGACCCAGACCTCCTCGCCTTCGTCCCCCGCCCAGCGCACGCACTACTCCTTGTCTTGCCCGTTACCGCAACCTACGAGCAATTCCGCCACGATGAAGACAAAGACAAACCCGAGTACACCGGCTCCGGGGACGAGGAGGAAGTACTATGGTACAAACAAACCATCGGCAACGCCTGCGGCCTCATCGCCCTCCTCCACGCCGCCTCCAACGGCTCTGCTCGGCCACAGATAAGCGAGGGCAGCGACCTGCACACTCTTATCAAGGACGCTATCCCGCTCGCTCCGACAGAGAGAGCAGAGCTAGTCGAGGAGTCTGACGCGTTGGAGCGAGCGCACTCGACTGCGGCGGCTACGGGCGATACTGCGGCGCCGAACGCGGCTGATGAGGTGGATTTGCACTTTGTGTGTTTTGTCAAGAGTGGGAAGAGTGGGAACCTGTACGAGATGGATGGGCGGCGGAAAGGGCCGATTGATCGTGGGGTATTGGGGGAAGGGGACGATGTGCTTAGTGAGAAGGCGTTGGAGTTGGGGCCGAAGGCATTCTTGAGGAGGGGGGTGGAGGGAGGGGATGTGAGGTTTAGTTTGATTGCTTTGGCGGAGAGCTTTGATGACTGAAGAAGATCACGCCAAATCACCTTAGGGGTGGTGCATAAGCGCAGCCGCGAGCGTGATCTGGACTCGGTCGGTATATTCACCACAGCAACGATCTACAAACCATACCCGCGGTATTGCTTAGAATGGACTCTGGAACACATTCCTCTCGCAACCCGAGCGTCCGATAACCGCGAGAGGCCCGGGTACTGACCCGCAGATAAGCAGTGGAGGCAGCACACTCTTGGGTGTTGTGCTGTTAAAACTGAAGCAGAATTGGACTATATGTTCATAGGATGATATGCCATCACCAAGAACTTCCTGGCAAGCCCCAAAACAAAATTCGTAACCCACAGGCCCGGACGTGCCGCCTACATTCCAGCAGCGCGTCGCCTCGCTTTCCCGTAGCGATGCCAGGACTCCACTCTCACTACTCCGCCAACGGACAATGGCAGTCTGTGGTGTTCGCGGACCTACACGACACTTCTATGTAATAGTCCAGTGGCAGGCCTCAAGACAAACAGCGACGAACAGCCTACTCTCGCTCCGTTCCCGAATCTCGCATTCCAGTCCACCCATCAGCTCACCTTTTGATAGAGTGCCACGAGCGAGGCATCGCCTCCACGACCCACAATGCCTCTCATCCCGACCCTCGGATCAGACGGCACGGTGTTTCAAGCCGCTCATGCCAGCCTGCAAAATGCCGCCTCCCTATATCAAGGCGCCCTGTCACACGACACACTTGCCTCTCGTGCGCTTGGAAGTTCCGAAGGCTTCAACGCAAGCATGATACTTAAACTGGATCAACAGCATACAGTGCAGGTCCTCGTGACCTGCACGTCGAGCATCAGCTTGGCCGCATCGGCAGCCGCCGTCTACTGGTTCTGGATGATGAGGCGGAATTTCAGACGAGATCTGGTGCTGCTTCTGATCCTGGGTGGCTCGTGGAAGAGCTTGTGGTTCATGGTCTTCTCGGCTACCACTTTCATTCAAGGGAAGATCGAGACGGAGACGACGTTTTGTCAGGCGAGCGGGTATATGCTGCAGGTTGGGTTCGAGATGTGCGGTAAGGATCTCTCCTTCGTGAAGTCGGGGAGCGGTCTCGCTGACATGCAGCAGACATGGCCGTGCTCTTCATGAGCATGCACATGTACCTCCAGATCTTCCCTCCCACGCGATTGACCTTCCTTGGACACGATGGCCTCTACCGCATCCGCAAGTACGTCTACGCTATCTGGTTCATCGTACCAAATCTCACGGCTGCACTTGCGTTCGCCAACCCTGACGGGGGATATATGGCTCAAGGTGGCTTCTGCTCCCTACCATTGCGTCCAATGTGGTACCGACTAGCCTTGTTCTGGATTCCGCGGTATCTGATCTGGATCTATGTGATCTTCGTTGCGGTTAGTATCACGCGATATGTCGGCAGCGAGTTCAAAGTCTTTGGACAAGCGAGGGATAGCAGCACGAGCCAGCCGTTACCTACCAGTTCCACGGCCGACAGTGACACAATCGATACTCAAAAGACTGGCAAGAAACATTCTCCGCATAAGATGTTGTCCCTGGACGACGACGATCTCGACGAATGCGCACCGGATGATGTCGAAAGTGTGCTAAAGGCAAAATCAGACAAGCTCTACGAACAAGAATCTGCCAAATTGCAGCTCGCCACCGCTAGCCGTCGAGGCTCACTGCCCACCTGGTCCCTAGGTCCCGACTCCGACACTGCCTCCAACCCCTTCGCCTCCCAAAGCAAATCCACCCCCACCTCCCGCCGCGGCAGCCTACAAGTCACCAACGGCATCCTATCAGAAGACTTTGGCTCCCAACCCGCTCATGACGCCAGCGCCCACCGCGGTCCCGTCGTAAGCATGGGTTCCATCCGCTCGTCCGCCGGCGTCTCCTTCGAAAACAGCCAACCGCCTCTCGCCCCGATCGCCGAAAATCTCCCTTCCGCCGCTCCCTCACACCTCCCCCACCACTCCGCAAACAAAGCGCTAAAGTTCCGTCGCGCAGCTATACAGCGCCAACTTCGACTTCTCTTCATCTACCCATGCATCTACATGATCCTGTGGGTCGTCCCCTTCGTAGTCAACTGCATGAACTACATCGACTACTGGGCCCAACACCCGATCTTCTCTCTAAAGATCGTGCAGCTGACGTGCATGACTATCATGACGTTCGTCGACGTCTTTGTCTTCTGCTGGCGTGAGAAACCGTGGAGACATGTGCCCGGGAGTGACGGGACGTTTTTGGGCAGTTTCATGTTCTGGCGGTTTTGTTTCGGAGGCACGTGGGCGCAGCGGAGGAGGATGAGTAGGGCGCCGAGTAATGTTCCAGACCTCGACGGAAGTCGTGACGAGAAGAACGCTTCGCAGACGGGATTACTGGCGAGGATTAGGCGGTGGGTGGGGAGGGGGAGGCAGGGGAGTAAGCAGAGTAGTGAGGGTGAGGGTGAGGAGGGAGCGACCACTCTGGGACGGCCGAAGATAGCGCATAAGAGGCAGTATAGTGGTGGGTCGGATCGACGGCATCTCGAGGCTGAGAGGGCGGCGGAGAGGTTGGCGATGGAGAGGGCGGAGTATGAGGCGAATCGACGGAGTTTGAATGAGAGGAGGACGAGTGTTGTTAGTCAGAGCCAGAAGCCTCCTGCGGGTCGGAAGGATTGGTTTGACACACGGGTGGAGGATGATTTGGCGGAGGACGGGGGTGATGGGACGAGTATGAGTGAGAAGCGGGACTCGCATTGAGCGTATAGATTGATTCCTGAAGCATTCGTGTGTTACAAACTTGGTGAACCAAACGGTGTCGCTCTTCAGGTAATTGTTTCGACATTGTACTATCAGCAGTTTTGGTACTATACACATGATCTACCGCAACGCCACCGCTATGCGTCTGAGATCATTGTTGAAGCAAGAACCACTTTTGTTTGCGACCCAGTCTATCACGGCGCCATCACTAAAGCGAGCAACGCCATACGCACGAACATCCCATATCGCATCTGTGAAACATTGTCAGCATCGCTCCACCCAGCACAAGATTAGTTGGGCTCACCTGTCTAAAGTATGCCGCCCTCGGATCGTCATCCACCTCCCTCGCCAACTCCAAATTCCTCGGCAGCGGGTGCATCACGATCATATTCTTCTTCGCATCCCGCAGCGTCTTCGTATTGATGACCATCTCGTCCTTGACTCGCTCATAGAGGTCTAAGTCGTCGAAGCGCTCTTTCTGGATACGGGTACAATAGAGCACATCAGTCTTCGCTACGATGTCTGGTGTCAAGCTCTCGGACTCGTCGCCTAGCTGGCGGCGAGCCTTCAGGGTCTTCCGAATGTTACTAGGAAGGGCCAGGGCCGCCGGAGCGGCAAGTTGGACGATGACGTTGTAGTGGCGGAGCATCTCGCAGAGGGAGTGCACTGTGCGGCCGTATTTGAGGTCGCCAGTGAAGGTGATGGTGAGCCCGTTCACGGTGCCGAGTTCTTCGCGAATGGTGAAAAGGTCGAGCAAGGCCTGTGTAGGGTGCTCACGAGAGCCGTTGCCAGCATTGATGATTGGACGGTCGGCAGCTTTGGCGGCAATGTCGACACTGTCGGCTTCTGGGTGGCGCAGTACGATAGCATCGCCATATTGGTCGAGTGTTCGGATGGTGTCTTCAAGGCTCTCGCCTTTCTGCGAGCTGGAATGAGACTCATTGACCACCACCACTTGACCGCCAAGACGCTTCATCGCGGTGTCGAAGGACGCTGAGGTGCGTGTAGATGGCTCGAAGAACAACGAGCAAAGCACACGGCCCTTCAGCACATCGAGGGAGCCTCCACGCTCTACGCCCAATCTCATCTCGGCTGCAACAGTGAAGATGAGGTGTAGCTCATCTTTCGAGATCTGCTTCACCGAGAGGATGTCTCGGCCCTTGAACGGCGAGTCCTTCAGCAGATCAGTCAACGTCACCGAGGTCTGTGGTTGCTGCGGCAGCACAAGAGGTACAGTTGGAACTTCTGCGAACGTCTGGTAGTCGACTCTGCTAATGCTGAAATCGTAGTTGCGGTCGATGGCCTCTATCAGGATCTTAGCGATCTTAACGTTGGTCACAAGTGGTGTTTGATAGTCGACTGCCATGCGGCGAGTGCGGTAGCCCTTGCTCATGTAGTTTGCTGGGCGCCTGAACTTGTTGCTTGATGGCAAGTTGATGTACAGATCGATGAGGTTGTTCGCGAGAGCGTGGGTCAAGGAGTACTCTTGTCTCTGCTGGTCGTCGCCAAGTGCTTCAAGGAACTGGACGGGGATGTTGTGCTCTTCAATAAAGTCAGCCGTACCAGCAGTCGCGAAAAGCTTGAAGCCAAGCTTGTGCAGCTTCTGAACTGATGGCAGCATCTCCACCTTGTCCTTGAACGAGCCGATAGATAGCAGCACAGCTTTCTTTGGTAGCTTAAAGCCCGTTGCGATCAAGCCTTTGACGTATGCTTCATACTTCGTTCGTCCAAAGCATGCGACTTCTCCTGTCGAGGCCATCTCAACTCCCATGACAGGATCGGCGCCAGACAGTCGCGAGAAGGAGAACTGCGGCACCTTGACAGCAACGTAGTCCGGTGGGATCGAAGTCGCTGGATACTCTCTGACTGGCAGACCTGTCATCGCCTTGGTAGCCATCTCGATCAGGTCAACTCCCATGACCTTCGAGACGAATGGAAAGGATCGAGAAGCCCGGACGTTGCATTCGATGACTTTGATCTCGTTGTTCTTGGCGATGAATTGAATGTTGTATGGCCCGGTGACGTTGAGGGCGTCACCAATCTTGCGTGTCGCGTCTTCGATCTTGCGTACGGTCTCTGGATCCAAATCTTGAGGTGGTAGTATCAAAGTCGCATCTCCAGAGTGGACACCAGCATTCTCGACATGCTCGGAAATGAAGTGACCGATCATGATACCGTTGCGCGCAACTGCGTCCATCTCGATCTCCTTGGCGTTCTCGATGTACTTTGTGATCACGACCGGATGCTCCTTGGACACGTCGACCGCCTGCGCAAGATATGCAGCAAGATCGTGCTCGGAGTAGACCGTGTTCATCGCAGCACCGGACAGCACATAGGACGGTCGTACGAGAACAGGGTACTTCACGCTCCTGCAGAAGACCTTGGCTTCCTCTGTGCTGGTAAGCTCCTTCCACTGTGGCTGGTCGACGCCCAGCCTATCGAGCATGCGGGAGAACTTGTAGCGGTTCTCGGCCGTGTCGATCATCTCTGGGGAAGTGCCCAGCACTCTGACGTTCGATCTGAATAGCGGCAACGAGATGTTGTTCGGAGTCTGGCCACCCATGGAAAGGATGACACCGCTCGACTGCTCCAGCTGGTAGATGTCCAGCACATTCTCCAGCGTGATGTTTTCGAAGTACAATCGGTCGGCTTCATCGTAGTCGGTGGATACAGTCCTAGAGTGATGGATGAAAGGTTAGCAAGTGTCTCGGAGAACCAATTGGCCCCCCATTATGACTTACTCGGGGTTGTAGTTCACCATGACAGTCTTGTAGCCATTATCTCGCAGCGTGCGCACCGCCCGTACCGAGCACCAATCGAACTCGACCGAAGATCCAATGCGATACACACCAGAGCCAAGCACCATCACACCGCGATCATCGAACTGAACATCGTGCTCAGCGCCGTTGTAGGTCAGGTAGAGGTAGTTCGTGTACGCCGGAAACTCCGCAGCGACAGTGTCAATCTGCTTCACGAATGGCATGACGCCCATCTCGAGCCGGGAGAGTCGGACGTGCTGCTCGTTGCTGTCCCAGAACAAGGCAAGCTGTCGGTCTGAGAAGCCCATCGCCTTAGCATGGCGCATCTGGGTTGACGAGACGCTATCGACAGCATAGGTACGCATAAGCTTGCTAAAATCACTGAGTCCTTTCAACTTGTGGAGGAACCACTTGTCGATCTTGGTCATCTCCCAGATTTTGTCGACGCTGTAGCCATTGTGCATGGCGTTCGCAAGCGCGAACATGCGTTGATCCGAAGGCGTCTGGAGCTCAGTGTCAATGTCGATCGACATTAGGGCAGTCGTCTCGTTGAAGCCAAGATTGCTCGGGTCGACAGACCGAATGGCCTTTTGTATCGCTTCCTCGAATGTGCGACCAATGCTCATGACCTCACCAACACTCTTCATCGATGAGCCCAGCAATGTCGACACTCTGGTGAACTTCTTCAGATCCCAGCGTGGTATCTTGACAACCACGTAGTCGAGCGATGGCTCGAAGCAAGCGCAGGTAACCTTCGTCACAGTGTTCTTGATCTCGTTCAGTGGGATTTTGAGCCCAAGCTTCGCGGCGATAAAAGCCAATGGGTACCCTGTGGCCTTGGACGCCAGTGCCGAAGACCTAGAAAGACGTGCATTGACCTCGATGATGCAGTATTCGCGGCTGTCCGGGTTGAGCGCGTATTGTATGTTGCACTCACCTACCACACCTAGATGTCGGATCACCCGGGTGGCTGTAGTGCGTAGCATATTGTAGTCCTCATCGGAAAGTGTCTGAGATGGCGCCACGACTACTGAGTCACCCGTGTGGATGCCGAGTGGATCGAAGTTCTCCATGTTGCACACAGTGATGCAGTTGTCGTGGGCGTCGCGTACCACTTCATATTCGATTTCCTTCCAGCCTTTCATGCTGCGTTCGATGAGCACCTGTGGACTCGCGGCGAACGCTTTGTGGCAGAGATCCAGCAGCTGTTCCTTGTTCTCTGCAAAGCCACTGCCCAATCCTCCGAGAGCATAAGCTGCGCGGATGATGACAGGATAGCCGATGCCTTCGACTGCATCGAGAGCCTCATCGATAGTGCTGGCCGATTTGGACTTGGCACATGGCGCGCCGATTGATTCCATGCTTCTCGCGAACAGCTCACGATCTTCCGTAGTGATGATGGTGTCGATCGGAGTGCCCAGCACTTTGACTCCAAGTGCTTCGAATTCGTCCGTCAATTGTATACCAACTTGAAGGGCGGTTTGACCTCCGAAAGTGACGTATATGGCATCCGGACGTTCTTGCTTGATGACCTTGCGTACGAAGTCTGCGTTGACAGGCAGGAAGTAAACCTTGTCTGCGAGACCTTTGGATGTTTGGATAGTGGCGATGTTCGGGTTGATCAAGATGGTGTAGATGCCTTCCTCCTTCAGAGCCTTGATAGCTTGACTACCTGAGTAGTCGAACTCGCCAGCCTGACCGATGCTCAAGCCACCGCTGCCTAGCACGAGCACCTTCTTGACATTGACCTTGGGATTGAGTGCTGCGTTCTCGGCAGCATCTCCGCCTGGGAAGCTCACCGGCTGCTCCAATTTCTGAGGATCCTTGATGGTGCTAGTGATAGTTTGCACAAAGACATCGAACAAGAACTCCGTATCCCGAGGCCCAGGTGTGCTCTCTGGATGGAATTGCACGCTGAAGAATGGTCGGCTGGTGTGCCTGATACCTTCGTTGCTGTGGTCGTTCGCATTCACGAACAGTTCGGTCCAGCCAGCAGGCAGTGTGTCGGTATCAACTGCGTAACCGTGATTCTGCGATGTGATGTAACACTTGCCAGAAAGAAGGCTGGTGCAGGGAATGTTGTAGCCTCGGTTGCCGAACTTCATCTTGAGTGTGTCGGCACCCGCTGCTCGTGCAAGAAGTTGATGACCAAGGCAGATGCCGAAGATTGGTGTGTGAGCCTCTTGGACAGCCGTAGCAATATGCTTGACAGTTTTCTCTACCATGGCTGGATCTCCAGGGCCGTTGGAGATGAAAAGTCCGTCGTATTCAGTGCCGGCCAGTTTCGGGAAGTCGTAGTCCCATGGGACAACTTGAACCTCTACTCCTCGGCTGATGAGGCATCGCAGTTGATTGTACTTCAGGCCAACATCAACACATACAACACGCACAGGTCTACCCGACGGATGATGCAACGCAACGGATGAATCTGGAGAATAGATCTTTGGCTTTGGTGTTGAGACTATCAAGATCAATTAGACACAATCGTCTATATCTACATGCTGGCAAGGCAAGCTTACCGTCCGCGACCAAATTTCGAGTGTTCGGATTGTACCAGTCCTTCTCCTCGTAAACAGCAACCTCCTTCGACTGGTGGAAGTAGCTCCCAATCCCGTTGACACCATCGACACCATTGACACCGCTCACACTCAGCGTTCCGTTTGTAGCGGTGAGATTCGGGAGAGTCGGAATTGCAGGTGTTGCAAGGCCGTTGGGTGTTTGAGTTCCGCTCGCCGCAATAGTGTTGACTGACCTATGTTCGGTGCCAGTCTGCATCAGCAGACGTCCCAGCATGCTGCCTTTCTCGCGAATTCTCTTCGTCAGCGCCCGAGTGTCCACACCGCATATTGCCGGAACGTTCTGCTCTTTCAGCCATGTGCCAAGCGAGGACGTAGCCAAGTGATGAGAGTAGTCCTCGCCGCTGTATGAAGCGACCACGAGGCCTGCAATGTGAATCTCCGAGGACTCAAAGTGAGCCGGTACGTCTTGCAGGATTGCATCTCGATCCTCCCTAGACGGCACACCATAGTTGCCGACAAGAGGGAATGTCATGACCAGTATCTGTCCACGGTATGACGGATCTGTGATTGACTCTGGGTATCCCACCATACCAGTCTGGAAGACCAGTTCGCCAGCAACGCTGAAGTGAGCGCCGAAGCTTGTGCCTTCGCAGAAACGTATACTCCGATCCCCATCTTTCACCTCGAGAGCCATCATGCTCTCTACCTCTTGGTCGGCCATCTCCACGAGCTTCCACAAAAGTTGTTATAGAACAGGAGTGTGGAGCATAAGATCGTGTGCGGCCGAAAAAGAGCTGTAGAACTAAACCTCCGCAAAGATTTTAAGGTTTGCAAAGATCTGCAGAACGCGCTTCAGGGTCCTGCCGGATTGGGATTACGCGACTTTCACTTTCACGTTCACATTCACATTCATTTTCATTTTCATCTTCTACTTCGCTACATACTTTTGATCATATTCAGGCGGCATGAGATCGTGGGAACATCCAAGACCACCAGCACATCTTCGTCGCCGCTTTGGGCACGCCACAGCTCTCCGGATATTCCCCTGCATCTCCTGGCTCGTACTTGTGAACGAGCACACCATCAGCATATGGGGTGGACAGGCACCCCAGTGATTCGCTCGGAATGCCATATGGTCCTCTACCTGCGGGCCAACATCGAGTTGGGAACGGTACTGCTGCTTGAGATCCGCAGTTTGGTCAAGCCAGAAGCACCCAAGGACCCCAATTGCCAAGTGGCCAACATGAAACCTTCCAGACAGCTTCTTATCACTCTCTGAGATAGAAAAACAATGGGAGAAGTACAAATCTGGTACAGTACCATCTTAATATCATTGCTAAGCAAACAAGTTCACCACAGGTTCCAATGTTGACAATCTTGGAATGAATGTCCCACATTTGCCATCGGATGTATACCGATTCGAGACCAGTAAGCACGATGGCTTTGTGGGACCGCTATCCACGTCCGAAGACTCTAAAAACAGCGCCATCAGTCTGGCAACACCTGCGAAACCGCATCGTAAGTACCCTACGCAGGCTAACACAATCGGGTGCTGCCTACGCTAGGAGCTTCGCTTGTGTTGCATTGGAATAGCTGACAACTAGTGATTGTGTCGGTCGTGACGCATTTTCGAGACAAAGGGTCCATCGTGTTTTCGGTGTAAGACTTCCGAACGCGAGATGGCATACATTACACCTCGCGTGGCGACCGACAATCAGCCGCTGAAACTGGATCTGCGATGCGACATCCTAGGTCTTCGTCTTCGTATAGGCCGCCTTGCCAGGCGAAGCGCAGGTCACTGCCTACTTCGGTATCTGTTTTCACGTCAAAAGATTTTAAGATTGTTACGAAGCCTCGATACAGCTCTCTGTAGGCCGGCAAGGTTGTCGCGAACACAAGACATCTCACCTAGCAGATTTTCATTGCTGAACCAAACAAGTGGTACTTTCACAGAGGGTTCTCCAACGACGACTACTTTCCCGATCCAGCTGCCAGATGATCGCCAGGCACCATTCGCGATGGATTTTCAGCTGATGCACTCAGCACTCTATTTTCGGGGAATTTCACATGCCCAAGCACGTCTTCGCCCCAATATCGGTTTATCTTCACAAATGAAGTTTCGAGCATGCAGCATGTGGTGGTGCCCTGCCTGCTCGTGATGCCCTTGCCCTTGGTCGGCCGAACGATAGGCGTTCTATTAGGTAGACGGAGCCTCCACATTGCATACCTTGGTCGGAAACCAGATCTTCGGATTCGGCTTCGCAAGCAGCCCACCTCATTTACTAAGGCGTCTATTGTGGCAGCTGCAGGAACGACAGGTGGCGCATGGGCGGGCCGGGTATTCCTGAGAGACGGCGGTACTCACTCGTGGTAACGGACATGAGAACAAGAAGTTGGCCGAGAGGTCCATGGCCCGCACAATTGGGGAAGTCTCGTTGCAAGACTCCGTCTGACACGGTGGTGGGGGCTACGCATCCCCAGTCCCCATCTCCGCGACAAGCAACAATACCCTAGGGGCTGCCCATCACACATCTGCCGGTCTGGATATACTTGCCCTGTTCCATTCGTGTTTGACAATCACGAACAAGGTCCTGCAATTAGCTCACGCTTGGCAGGCCTCATGAGATCGAAAGCTGAGACAACATCGTGTAGTCGATCGAGCAGGCATCACATCCTCACCGGCATGAACGAACACAACCGAACACGAATGCGTAGTACTGCACGATTCCACGCTTTCCGCTTCGAATTACACGTCGTTCTCCGGGCAGGACCATGCTGAACTACCAAGACACGTAACTCCGCACGCCGCGTTGGACAACCTGTGGCGAACCCCTGAAGGACCCAAGACAAGCTTCATACTAGGCCTTGCGCAACAACGTACCTACTTTGGTACTGAGAAGGATTGAGGAATGCAGCCTGCGTCTCGCTTCCTAAGCGGTGCGCTATTCTAAAGTGTAGCAACACCTGGGAGGGCGGCCGCCGTAAGGACGTCAACCTCCCGATAACACTTTTGCCGTCTGCAAAGCCACAAGGATGACTGGAGCTCTATCGAGCTGCCCATACACGTGGGACTTTAGTGTGAGGCATCCCACAGCTTACCACTTTCGACCATGTCGACCTGCATGGTAGGTGAGGGCTGAATGGAGTCTTGTGAATGCTGCCAAGTGGTGGATGACCGAGAGGTGTGTAAAACATAAGGTCACCTTCGGCACCCCATTTAGGGACCTTGACTTCTTTGCATAACTCTTACTCTCACAAACCTACATCCTCTACCAACTCGAGAGACTATTCTACCAGCCATGCCATCGTTTGCAGTCGAAACACTACAGAACGTCGCGTCTCGTCATATCCCCACCGATGAGGCTGAGAGGAAGGCACTTTACGATGCTGCCCAACAATTGATGTACAAAGTCGAGTCGGGACAAGACACTGCACAGAGATTATACCACGGTGTACGTTGTATCGTCGTGGCATGCAGAACAACTACTGACGCATCCATAGCATCTACCACTGGCAACCGCCCAGACTGGCTTGGATCTCAGTATATTCCACTTCCTGTCCCAAGTGTGTTCTTGACAAGCGAGACCTCCCAAGGCATATGAGACCTCTGCTGACAAGTCTTCGTCACGCATGAAAGAATACAGGCACCGCCTTCTCTACCCGCGAATTGGCAAATATCACAAGCTGCGACCACTATCTGTTGCGTAAGTTGATCCGCAAAACCCTTGCATTTGAGACGCCAAATCGCTGAATTCATCCATACAGTCCGCCTGTTGCGCTTCTATGCCGCTCACGGCATGGTAAAACAAGTTGACAATGATACATTCGCGGCGTCCAACATCACCCACAACCTCGCTCTCCCCAGCACGGCAGCGGGAATCAAGCACTAGTACGCCATTCCAAATCATGCATTCAAGAGAAAGCGGTGCTGACAGCGATGAACTCGCTTACTATGACGCCGGCTTACAACGCCATCCCGAAGTTCTTGCAGCAGCAGTCTTACAAGAACCCCACCGATCAAGCGCCATTCAACCTGGCGTACCAGACTGATCTCCCGGTTTTCAAATGGCGCGAACACAACCCGGAGAATGCCAAGGTCGGGCAAGCGTTTATGGCTGCCCAGCGGATTGGTCAACGCAGTGTGTGGGACAATCAGGTCCCGATGCAGGACTTCCAGCTCTCGCGGGAGGATATTGTCAACGATAGAGTGCTTGTCTGTGACGTTGGAGGGGGGTCTGGTCATCAGTGTCTCGACCTGAGGAAGCATCACCCATCACTCACGGGCCGAATCGTTACCGAGGACCTGGGCACCATGCAAGAACTATCAACTATTCGTGACGAGCTTGCGAAGCAGAACATCACCATGCAGCCACATGACTTCTTCCAGGAGCAGCCGATCAAGGGAGCGAAGGTGTACTATCTCCGCAATGTCATCCACAAGTAAGTGGATCAGCCATATGCTCGGTTCATGAGCGTGACAGTCAACACTAATAACGAGGCAGCTGGAACGACGAACCAAGCAAGGTCATCCTTTCCCAGATCGCGAAAGCGATGTCCCCGGACTTAGTCGTCATCGTCGACGATGTGATCATGCCGTAGGTCGGCGCTGGATGGAAGCAGTCGAGCATGGACTTGGCTATGATGACTATGTTCGTACCACTTTATGGCCAGTTTCGATCAACGCTAATCAATCTGCAGGTTGGCCGCAATGGAGAGAACAAAAGACCACTTCTCCCAACTCCTCAGCGACTCCGGCCTCCAGCTGAGGGACGTATGGACCTACGACTCAGACTACGGTGACAGCTTCATCGTCGCCGTGCCCAACGATTCAACATCGTCTGCTGAGGCTAATGGCCACGCCACCAATGGCGATGCCACCAACGGCCACTCTGTTGCGTAAGGCGTCAGAAGTCTTCAGAGCGTGTGAACAACCCTTGCAATTGCGAACGCAACTCTTTGGGGGCATAGATGTACAGTACCGAAAATCAACTATTTTACCTGTGTTAGCACACCCGAGCTCAATAGGGTAGTCCTCAGGCGAGCGTCGCTTCCACAAGTCCAGCAGGTAAGACGCATACAGCCCAAGTCCTTGACAACAACTCAACTTGAGTAAGATAGATATATCTGACGAGTTTCGCCAATGCCAACGCTTGGTATATTGGTAAGTTCTGTTTTGCAAGCCCAAATAGAGTTGTTGGTATATCCATAATGACGACCGTTAGTAAGCTTTCGCCTTTTTACAATATATTCTTGAACGTATGGTATAACATGAGGGAGTTATCTGCCATTACATCCGAGGTAGCTTTGAGAAGATGAAAATTCGATAGTTCATTTCGATAACGACCACAAAACCACTCCACAAATCGACATCATGGCTCCAGATCTGAAAGGCAATCCCGCCGACCACACCCCAGACTCCCTCGCAGCAGGCATGACCGGATCCTGCCTCTGCGGAGCCATCACCGTCAAACTCACTCAAAAAGACCTCTTCGCCAAACCAATCGGCCACACATGCCACTGCGTCAACTGCCGGAAATTCACCGGCTCAGCCCTCGCAACCATCCTAATGGTCCCCGCCGAGAACGTCTCCGTTTCAGACCCCAAGAAGTATCTCAAAAGCTTCCTCGACAGCGATACTGGATCCGGCGATGCTCTGCAACGATCCTTTTGTTCGAACTGCGGGAGCAGCATCGGCGAATTTATCGATGAGGAGAGTAATGAGAAGAACGTCTTCTTGAATACTGGGATCTTCCCGAGGATTCCTACGCCGGCGTTTGAGCTGTTTACGAAACATAGGCATGAGTGGATGGGGGAGGTGGACGGGGCGGTGCAGCATGAGTACTTGAGGAAGCCGTATAAGTCGTAGGCAGCCTGTTTTGTACGTCGTATCCGAGCAACGACAAACCAAATTATTTCGTGGGTTTGAGAGTCATGTACGTCTGCTTGTTGCTTATTGCATATCGACGACTCTATAGTTAGCTTTCACTACTGCTCTCCCCCACCTGCCTTCGTTTCTGTAACGCTGAGGCCAGTGCTCTACATGCCCCACGGTCCTGGCATGGCGAACGAGCCTGTCTTCAGCGTCTGCTCCAGTCCTCAATTGTCGTTCTGCAGACATGCCAGAGCTCGTCAGAAGTCCTCCAACTTCTCGAATATTGTAGCCTTGCTCCAGCTACTTTATCGACTGCTCTCCCAGTATGTCCAGGGAACAAGTTTCCAGCGATGGTGGCTCTGCTCACCCTGAAAATTTATCGTGCAGCAGGCAACCCTTTCAGCGCCATGTTGTGACGTTGTCAATCTCCAGGAATACCGGGCTCTCGTACGCAAAGAAAGTTCTTGTAGCTGCGGTGACTCCTCAGGCAGTAAATCATTTCCTGGCATGCTTTCGGAGAATCATTTCGAAATTTCAGCCAGTGGACTCCGAGGCGACTCGTTCGCAGACAGCATGATCTTTTCACGCGTTTTGGTAGCCATCAATCCGTCCTACTTCTCACCCAGTCATGTCAACGTCCTTTCCCTTCCCCTCCCCACCCTTCGGCGCGCCATTAACAGGCTGCACATCACCCCCAACTTTCAACCCCTCCTTCACAGCCTCCACCAGTACCGTCCTACTCATAACAGCAGCCCTCACAGCCTGATCCATCAACCCCTCCGTACTATCCCCAGCATCCCCCTTCATCCACATCTCCGTAATCTCGTCCCTCGACTGCAAATACGCCACCACACAAGCAGCCGTGACCTCATGCTCCGCCGGCGCTGGATCAAGCACCACCGCCTCCCCCTCCCCGCCTTCACCCTTGACAAGCGCCGCAGTGCCCCCAGACACCAAATCCACACAATCGATCCCCGCATCCACCAGCGCCGCGCTCGCCACCGTAATACACTCCGCCAGCACACTCATCATCCCCCAGCCACCACCCTTCTCCCTACCTTCACCAAACCAGCCGTCCTCCTCGCCTTCGAGGACGGTAATCACGACCTCACATCCACTTTTCGGCCAGCGATCGCCGATGATAACGCCGCGGAGTGCAGTCTCGAGATGGACGCCGAGATCCCGCTCGCTCGCATCCCGAACGTAACCTCTCCGCTGTCGGGTGGCGAAAGGAGCGAATTTGACGTGCGTGCTTAGGAGTAAGTTTGGGCTGAAAGCTGCGTTCCTGGGTAAGGGCCGTGGACCGTGGACTGTGCAGGTGATTTTTAGGCTTGATGAGGTTGGGACGAGACTTCCGGTGGACGGTGCTGGCTTCGCGGGCGGGACCTCGTAGTAAGCGCTCCCGCTCGCTGAGGGTACGATGCCAGTGCGGAGAAAAATTTTGCGGTGTTCATCTGGTTTTCGCGTTCGTGTTGGCCGTCGAAGTAAGTCTGGATGGTCGGCGAAGGTGAATGTTGGGGGTGCAGTACCGCCTGCGGGCGCGTTGATGCGGCGGCGGTCTGCTTGCATTGTTGCTATCGGATGTTCATCATCGTTGTTGTTGATGTTTCAAAAGGCGAATAGTTGAAGCAGTTTAAATTTATCGACGGCGTTGCTTGAAGTGGTTAGAATATGCCAAGTGCTCACGTACTGCGGAGAAGGCGCTTGGGTTCGTCATTCTGCAGCACAGCCTTCGTCGCAGGCACCTACATTCGCCTTTGTCTCTTCATCTCGCCCTCCGACCTACAACAACTTCCCAAACCGCACACCAACTCCCGATACACAGCAAACACAATGTGCGGCAGCGACATCTTCCTAGGCCTTATCGCCCTCCTCTTCCCTCCCCTCCCCGTCTGGTAAGTCGCGCATCTACCCTGGAACAACCACCACTACCATCCACTAACATCGTACCTCCGTAGGGTCAAACGAGGCATCTGCTCTGCCGACTCCCTCATAAATCTCGCTCTCTGCTGCCTCGGCGTCCTCCCCGGCGTCCTCCACGCCTGGTACATCATCGCCACCACGCCCGACCCAACCTACACGCAAGTACCCCAAGACGAGGAGTCAGGACATGTGACGTACTACTACGTTCAAGCGCAGCCGCAATACCGACCTGGTGGCGCACCGCAGGCGAAGGTGCTGGGCCAGCCAGCAGGATATGGCACTGTAAGCAACACGCCGAACGCGCAGTTTCCGAGCCAAAGCGCAGGGTTTGTGGAGCCGCCGGCACCGTCGACGGAGTCGCAGGCGCAGGCAGGGCCGAGTGGGGAGGTAGCGGCGCCGCCAACGTATCAGCAGGCCGTTGGGGATCATAAGGTGCAGCATCCATGATATTGCGATGAGGATGTGGAATATGGCGTCACTAGGTGGTGGTTGATGGTGCATATGGGAGGCGTGCAGTCTGGGTATGGCGTCAATGTAGGGTATGTATCATGTTTTCCAATCAATTACTGCTCACGATCGAACACCTGTCACTGCTTTGCGCCATGGTTTATCACGGTGTTAAACGACAGCAAGATGTCTCGATTTAGCTTCTAAATCTCGGTCGGGAACAGTACGCCGCTCTCTTGCTTGGTAGCTAGACTCCGCATCAGGTTACAACAGCGGCCTGAACTCCGTCATAACCGACTTCGGCTCATAATACGCAGGTCCCAAGGGCTTGAAGTCAATATCGTACCCGGACTTTCAGGGCCACCAGTCTTAACACCTTTCGGCGTGTACCAATGCGGATTCGCCACAAATGCTACAGCACTGACCCGGACTCCATAGCGAACGTCCTGCGTACCAAGAGCATGACCATCACTCCCCACAAGCGAAATCAGATCAGGCACTGTGCACAGCAACTCCCCTTCCAGAGCGCGCTTCTCAACACTCCCGGCCGTGGCATTGAGCCGACTGTTCGGGACGTCCGCATCTATCAGCTCGGCCAGGAGGTATTCATTCTGGAACGGAAGATGAAGATGCCTCGACTCGCCCGAAGCAGCGTCCCCGTACTCCTGCTCTTCACTTGAGATCGGCGCTAAACGGACGCTGCCTTCCGTGTACCCGCCGCTGAAGACGTAGCGGTGCACGTGGACGATCTTGCCCGTGTAGAGGACTTTGCCGCTCGGGTTCGCGGCGACGATGGCGTCCATGATGGAGCGCTTCTCCTGTCGGGCCTGGTAGACTGCGTGGCCGATGTACCAGGCGAGACTGGTTGTGCCGAGACAGGCGACTCTCTTTGCAGTGGCAACGTCCATTGGTGGGATGACTCTGGGCTAACGGTCAGTCGATGAGCTCATATGTGTTAGGGCTGCGCTGACAGTTGGCTGAAGAGGCCGAGCTGGGCGCCGGCCTTGCGGTGGATCATCTCGACCTTGCGCATGCTAGTGGCCCGGTGGACGGTTACAATATTCCCGTTACCGTCGGCTTTTGTTGCCGGCATAGCCAGCCATCCGTACAAGAACGGTGTCTTCATGTACAGCCGTGGGTATGCGCGGCCCATGAAGTCGCCGATCGACTGTCGGCACGTTGTAATGGATGCTTGTAAGCAACGGCCTGATGGCGTTCCTGGCATTGGACAGTGAGCACTCGCCGCTCGAAGTACCTCACGCCGCTGGTGTACTTACATTCCACCAATCTCAAGCGCTATCTGACCGCTCATCTTGACGCCAGGAAACATCGTGAGCATCGCGTCCGTTGCGTCAATGCCTGTGGATATGAATAAGCAGGTGTCTCGGCCACAAAAGCGAGGATGGGAGGCCCCAGAGCGCCGCATGGTGCTTGATGCTGCCTCGGAGAGCCCCACCAAGACAAATCGGTCGTCAAAGCAGCGTCACCAAGTGAGAGTCCCGCTAAATATACTTCGTTCGATCCTGAACAGGATATCAAAAGCACATTCCTTCTGTGCCGCTGGGCGTACGCTCCAAGGTCACCGTTGGAGCTCCATATGAGATATTTCCAAGTATCCAGCCATCTTCGGACAAGGTGTCGATGTCGACGACCGACATCCGCTTGCCTCTACGAATCGCATCTCTTCCGGCCATGTAGCACAGGTATCCTGGCCCGCCTCCACCGCACGCCAAGATGGATGACCCCATGGCCAGGAATTCGCAATCGATCTCCGAGATCCACCACACACCATTCCCGTCGACCTCTGGCCTATAGTCGGCCACGCTTACATAGGCTGATGGGCTCACAATGAAATCGAATAGATCCTTTGCAGCCTTTGGCTCGGACTTGGCGTGCTGGCTTGTGATCAAATCTGCAATATCTGTGTTGTCTGTCTCTCTTGAAACGCTCACTGCTCCCTTCAGCAGTGCCTTGCGGGCCAACGGTCCTGCGGCCTTCACCACGATTCGAAATGCCCGCGTCGATACATACTGCAGCGGTAGATTCTCGATCTCCGTGATCTTGACTTTGTCTGGATCTGCGCCAGCGTCGATGGCACGCTTTCGTGCTTCGTCACACACACCTTCCACCACCTTGTCTTCATCAAGGCCTTCCAGGGTCTTGACAATGTCTATCTGACCGGACACTCTTGCGATCGCAGCCCCAACTGCTTTCGCACAATCATGGAACTGCGGTCTTATGATCCGACCGACACCCTTGAGCTCGTCCATCTGCACGATACTGCCACCACCGGCCATAACACAGATGCAGTCGTCGGCGGTGAGCTTCATCGAATCAATGGCGGCTTCCAGCATATGCTTGATCTTCAGCCGGGCTTGCTCTACAACGCGAGCTGGCACATGGCTAACTCGCGAGGAGTCCCCAATGTCCGCTTTGTTGCTCGCGACAACAATACCCGTGGTGGTCAAGGTACTGTTGCCGAACACCAAGCCGTCTTGCAGAAGTCGGTGGCCCACACTTTCTGGTCCGATGTGGATTTGGCCATCTCGCTCTTCTACCCTCGTCCCGCCGCCCAGTGCGATGGACTGCACTTCTGGCATGGCGAAGGCACATCTCACGCCCCCGATCTCAACCCAAGTACCGGCTTGACGTGGAAATCCAGACGGCAGCAACGCGCAGACATCGCAGGTGGTGCCGCCAACATCTGCAACGATAACTTGAGCGTTGGGCAGATCACTTGAAGCTGTATCCAGCCCAGCCAGATATGCAGCACCGCTCATGGAGTTAGTTGGTCCAGAATTGAACGTCTTGATCGGCGTTGTCTCCGCCACATCGGCATCAATGATCGTACCGTCATTCTGCGTCAAGAATAGCGGACACGACAGGCCTAACCAGGTTATCGCTTGTTTGAAGCCACGAATGGTCTTTCTTGCATGTTTCAGTATCGACGTGTTGAGGATCGTGGCATTCTCACGCTCCAAAAGTCCTAACTGACCAACATCTTGAGAGAGAATTACATCTGCACCCGGGATCTCCTCGAGAACAATCCGCCTGACGCGCGCTTCGTGCAGACCCTCCAAATCCAGTTGCGAGAATACACCGCAGACTGCGACATCAGTGATGCCTTTCTCTCGGAGGACCTGGCATTATCTTCGCACCTGCTGTTCGTCGAGTTTCATTATCTCGCGAGTGTCGGATTCGAGTCCGCCATCCAGATAAGCTACATGCCCGTTCATGATCCTGGCCAGAATGGGAGGGAAGTCGAGGAATGCTGGATTCTCGCGTGTGTACGGACCACAAATCCTGAGCACGCCGACTTTCCGAAGGCTGCGCTCGTCAGCTTGAACGACAGCGTTGATGAACGAGGTCGTGCCGATCATGACGGCAGAGATGCTGTCCCGAGACATGCCTTCGCATTGCGAGATGGCTCCTTCAATGGCTTTGACAATCCCTTCCGTTACATTGGGAGTCGTTGGAGTCTTCATGGCACTGCGAATGCCTCGATTGGGTGCGTCCGACTCATTGGGGTTAAGGATAACGCAGTCGGTATTGGTTCCTTCAACGTCCACCCCGACTTTGAATGCTTTCTCGATGGCCATGTCTGAAGAGGGCGTCTGCAGTGACAGGCGGGTCGCAGGTGCTGGATTGACCACTGCAATGCACTATGTAGCACGATCTTCAAGTGCACGATCTTCAAGTGCTTGCCACCACCTTCGACGAAGTCATCTTCTTCAATGCCGATATAGGAGCGCGCACGATTGCGACTCGCATCCATCGCGGTGGCATGGATTTAGCAGTTTACCAGCGGCTCTGGCCCGACACTGCCCAGTCTGATTTCCTATCACGCCAAGATAAGGTAGATAGCAACACGCCTGTCTTTTTCCGTCATTGTTATCGACGTTGCACAAACCTTAATCCATCTGATGATTGCAAGCATAGAGATCCTACGCCAACAATTACCACGTGGCGACCTGCGGAGTGCCATGTGCTGGGAATCCAAATGGCCGACGTCGCGGATTTGCTATCGCTTGTCTTGGTCCCAATTTATAAGACAGATGGATTCGCGAGTAGTCAACTTTGACTTTCGAACGGTTGGTCATACGGCGTACCCAATACTCTTTCCGTTGCAATGGCGACCGTGTTTAGGAAAGGCATCCAGAAATTGGAGCTGCCCGACGGAGAGCAGGGAGATCGCTGGAGTAATGAAGATACCCTTCCCGTGCCGCCCGAGCGACAACTATGGGGTGAGTGCATGACATTCGAGATAGAAAGATGGATTGGCTGATGGTCGCCTGCAGGTCCAACACAGTTCGTGGAGCTATGGTTCCTCGTCAACATGAACCTCAGCTCGTGCTCGACCGGATCCTCTCTGATGGCTAACGGACTCACGTACTGGCAAGCGATCATCGTCATCATCGTCGGCAACCTCCTCGCCGCGTTCTTTGCCGTACTCAACTCCGTATCTGGTGCCACTTCTCACGTCGGCTTCCCCATCGTATCGCGAAGTGTCTGGGGCATGTGGGGAAGCTATTTCCCTATCCTCAATCGTATATTGCTCTCGGTGGTGTGGTACGGCGTCCAGTCCGTCTTCGGGGGCAACATGATCTACGTCTGCCTCCGGTCCATCTGGATGGACATCGACGAGCGCATCCCAAATACGCTTCCGGCAAACATCGGCATCACCAGCGCTCGGTTCGTCGGCTTTTTCCTGTTCAACGTCTTGTGCGCTATCTTCATTTGGTTCCGACCCAACCAGCTCCGAGCATACTTCCACGGCGCCTCGGCGCTCGTCTGCATCACCCAATTCGTGCTTCTCGGTTGGGCGATCGCAACATCGGACGGCTGGGGCTCGGTGAAGACGTTCACGAGCGAGATCCCATCCTCACAACTCGATTGGACCATGAGCGCGGGAATCATGTCGGTGATCGGGAGCATTGCGAGCGGGATTCTGAACCAGAACGACTTCACCCGGTCTGCGAAGAAGCCGAGCCATGTGACCTGGTCGCAGTCGCTATCGTATACCTTCTCTGGTAACGTGACGTCTATCATTGGTGTGCTGGTCACGGCAGCGACTCAGAAGCGTAGGTGCATTCCGGGAGTTTTGTGTACAACGCTGATCGCAGGTTTAGAATACGGGAAGGGCGAGCCACTCTGGGACCCAACATACCTGTTCATAGCAATACAAGATCAGCACGGTTCGAAGGGAAGCCCATCAACCACGGCATTAGAAGGCACAAGGAGCCAGACTGACCTTCCCACTCCACGTCCAGGGCCGAGCAGTCGCTTTCTTCCTCGGCATCGTCTTCATCCTTAGTCAACTCAGCATCAACGTAGTAGGCAACGTGCTCGCCGGCGGACTCGACGTCGCCGCTGTACTACCGAAGTATATCAACCTCCGACGCGGCGCCTACGCCATCGCCATCCTCTCCGTCCTCCCGAACCCCTGGCAGCAGCTCGCCTCGGGCTCCACGTTTCTGGCTGTGCTATCCGCTTACGCTGTGTGCGTCGTCATCATTCTTAGTTCAATAGATCCTGCTAATCCATTCTCCCAGATTCCTGGGACCCATGATCGGCCTCCTCTGCGTCCACTACTGGATCATCCAACGCCGCACCTTCCACTTGCCAGACCTCTACACCGGCTCCGCCCGCTCCTGCTACTGGTACACCTACGGCGTCGACTGGTGCACAGTCGTGGCCTGATGTCTTGCCGTCATCCCCTCGACGCCGGGCTTCGTGCACGATGCGAATCCCGCGCTGCCGGTCCCGGTCGGCGCAACACGCGTGTACAGTCTTAGCTTCGTGTTGGGGTTCGTGATCGCGGCGGGCGTCTCGTTGGCGCTGCATTGGTTGTGGCCGGTAGAGTATCCGCGGGTTACGGAGCTGGAGCGGGAGCAGGAGCTGCAGGGGGTTGATCCGATGGGCGGGCGGATGGGGACTGTGGGTGTGGCGGAGGTGAGGGGGGAGAAGAAGATGGCGGAGGCTGCTGTGGAGGACGTTGGCGGCTCTTGAGCCTGCCATCACAGGCTGGCGCGGTGGTCGTATTGGCGTGCCGCAGACCCGTGGTCGAAGATCCTTGCGAATGAGCAGCAAACATGAACGAGGCAAATCCCCCCTAGATTCCACGACCGTGTTCAGCTCCGCCGCACTCCTTGATCTGCGAGCCGCTCCAGGACCACCCCAGACCTGTACGTTTGCGCTATCCGCAACGCTTCCCGTCAGACATCCCGCACAAAATCGCATCAGCCACAGTTTCGTTCATCATTCTTATAGTGAGCCGCACATAAACCTCTATGCCCCGCTTTCACCTCGCCCTCTACCCTCAGCCGACATTTCCTCATCCCAGACCTGCCCCTTGACAACGAGTTCAGGTAAAGATGTACAACGCCGCATAAGCCACCACAACAATGGGCAGGAGTGGTAGCATCGTTGCAGATCCGTCTGGTCCTTTCCACGTGGTCGGGCTCCCTTGTAGTCACGATCTTCTTCTGTGAGATACTGGCGGAACTACAACGATGTGAGAGTAAAAGTAAAGCTCGTAAGAAAATCGCGGCAGCCAACGTAAATACTAAGGTATACAAACCTGCACCATACCAAGCGGGACATCAGGCAAGCTCTAAACAGACCGCTTACCTGTCACGGAATATGCGGGCGGTCGTTCGCCATTGAGTTTGCCGCGGCGAGAACACAAGCAAAATCGTTCTGTGTGAAACGAAAGCAAAACAAAAACCACTGTCACATGCGTACCGCGGGGCAGAGAATTCCGGTCACGCAATTTGGTGGTGGGGTTGTGTGACTGATGTGGAAAAATATCTGGACAAAAAGTGGTGGAAGAAAGCATGGAACAGAAATCTACACTTGCTCGCGATGCTCTTGCCATTTTGTTGGATTAATTGCTCTTGTTGAATGCAGCAACAATTTTTTGGCTTGCTGCCGAGTGAGGACAAGGTGGAGTGATGCTCGCGTTAGTCGTGCCCATGTCCGGACTCTGTGGTTGCAACCACATTTCCTGTTGGTCGCATAGGTCGCTCGAGCGAGTCCGGAACTGCTGGATGCTGTAGGCATTGGCATTGATAGCAATGCTCTCGTTGTTGTTGAAGGACCTTGCGGAATTGCTCCCCGTCGAAGACCGGATCGCTCGTCCTTGAGCGCTTGTCGTCGCTCACCTAGGTCAATTCAAGGTCGACGCAGCCATGGCGAATAAATCGAAGTCACACCCCTACCACCTCCTCAACCCTCGTCGCCATCACTCCCCCCACTCCCCTTCCGCCTCCTCTTCCTCACCCCCGTCGGACTCCCACTCCTCTTCCCACTAACAGCATCCAAATACTCCTCCCCCACCATCCGACTCCTCAACCTTACCGCCCCCTCCACATCCCGCACAAACATCCTCTCCCCCCAAACCCGATACGCCGCCTCCTCATCCTCATCCACAAACTCCAAGCCCGTCCAGCCTTCCTCACTCGCCAGCTGCAAAGCGGCCTTCATCGCACTCACCTGCTCCTCCAGCTCCCCGCGCGGGTTCGCGAGCCCGCCGGATTTGTAGGTCTGATGCACCACGCGCGACTTCTCGGGGGGAGCTTTGGTTTCTGCTGCGCCGGCGTCGTCGCCAGCAGCGCCAGGGTGCGCGTAGACCCCGCCCTTTAACGCGCGTTCTCGAGCGCCTTCGGCGTCTACGTGGTGGAAGACGGGTCGCATCTGCGCTGTTCCTGTGACTTGGGAGAGGTGGAGTTCGCTGCCTCGAAAAGCGCCGATGAAGTAGCGGGGTTTGCCTTCCTCGCCCTCACTCTCATGCGCAATAATCTGTCCCCCAAGCGTCTGCGTACTCATGACCTTCCCATCCAACAACGCAATTTCAAAATCGTCCATATCGCCCTGAATACCCATCTCCCTCTCCGCCTCGTCCTTCGCCGCACCCGTCGCTGTCGCTGCACCTCTTCTAGCCGGCGGTTTCGTCGGCAGGCCTGCCGCTACGCCGTACGTCACGCCCCCCTCTTGCCCGATTCTGCTATCGGGTCCAGCGGCTTCTTTGACAGCGTCGCCCCATTTCAGGGCCTGGTAGCGGTTGAATTTGTGTGTCGTGTGCATGGGCGTGTCCATTTCGAGGTAGCCGGACTTCGGTTTGATGCGGATGTGGGAGGGGGGCACGCCGGTGCGGGAGTTGTAGGGTTGGGTGCGCGAGCGGTTGGGGTATTGGAGGAGGTAGATTTGGGAGGTTGTGGGGTGGGGTGGGGGAGTGAGGTAGATGGAGTAGGATGCGGTGATGGGGTCGTCTGTGTCGGCCATGGTGGCGGTGAGGGAGGGCGTTGATGGGAGGAGGGGGGTGAGGAGATGATAGGTCGTGTGAGTCGTCTGGGTTGTCGTGGTATAACTCGAATAAATTTATATGGAGCTCGGGACTTGAAGCTCTTAAAGCCGGGGTGTCATCATTGATGGAGCTCACTCGACGGCGAGGTTGTTTCTATTCCACTTTGGTCACTTCGAATGAGGCAACAAGTCGACGAATAGCCGGTATAACCCCCTATACAC